>CAJDTL010000047.1_pt1 | contig 24012 bp, 19 predicted proteins | sample 7389871 | NCBI WGS metagenome assembly CAJDTL01 (sample SAMEA7055650, study PRJEB34461) | soil metagenome | biome: terrestrial ecosystem; feature: Peninsula; material: soil | place: Antarctica | collected 2016 | reverse complement strand
CGGCTTTCCGCCGGGCATTCCGTCTCCAATCAGTCCGACGACGGCGGCACGGATGCCGGAGCTACCGTCACCGCGGGCGGCGGAAGCGGATCCGACACGAATCCCGCCACACCGGTCTTCGCCAACTCCATCGTTTCCTCCCGGATGCTGGCCAGGATTGCCGCCTCCCATGGTCTTGCCCACACGGAAACGCTGACGGGTTTCAAATGGATCTCCCGGGTACCGGGCCTTGTCTACGGTTATGAAGAAGCACTGGGATACTGCATCGCGCCGAAACTGGTCCGGGACAAGGATGGCATCTCCGCCGCGCTCCTCATAGCGGAACTTGCAGCGGAGGCGAAAGCACGCGGTCGGACAATCTTCGACACGCTCGATGACCTTGCACTGGAGCACGGCCTGCATGCGGGCGATCAGCTCAGCCTCCGGGTTCCGGATCTGGCGCAGCTGGCGACGATGATGACGGCGCTCCGCCGGGAGCCGCCGGCACAACTGGGCGGATCCGCCGTCGAACATTTAATTGATCTGGCTCAGGGCTCCGATGCGCTGCCGCCTACGGACGGTTTGCTCTTCCTGACGGCAGACGGCAGACGCGTGATCATCCGGCCCAGCGGAACCGAGCCCAAGCTCAAGTGTTATCTGGAGGTCATCATCGCGGTGGACGCGGCAGCGGATCTTCCCGAAGCGCGGCGCCGGGCCCGTTCGGCCCTGGACTCCACACTCGCGGATCTGCGCGGAATCTTGGCGCCCTGATCGCAGAAATGACGCCCATCCCGCAAAATGACGTGCGCGACCCGCGTCATTTTGCGGGATGGGCGTCATAAATCTCGGCGGCCGCATCAGGACGTCCGCTTCGGGTGGGGCGAGGATTCCGGACGGGGTTATCCACATTCTCTCAGGATGCTGTTCCCTTGGGCAGCGGCGAAATCCATGCTGGAAGGATGGATTATCACGGATTGATCTTTTGCTCCGAGGTGGCCGGCGTGGGGCAGGATCCGAGGAACCTCGCGCATCGCGCCAAGGCAGGGCAACTGGTCCGCGTCCGGCGCGGAGTGTATGTGGACGGCGGGACCTGGAAAGGCGCAGATACCTGGCAGCGCTATGGCCTGCGAGCCCAGGCCTTCAACCGCACTGTGGCGGTAGCGCCGACGTTTTCCCTGCAGACGTCCGGTCTGCTCTGGGGCCTGGCCCTCCTGGGCTGCCCGAAGGACCTCCATGTGCTGACGTCATTCCAGCAGGGCGGGCGGTCCCTTGCCGGCGTTAAACGTCATTTCGGGTCCATGGACGCTCGGGTGACCGAGCTTGGCGAGTTCCGCACCACGGATAAGGCGCGGACAGCGGTTGAACTGATGGCGCGGTTGCCGTTCGCCCAAGCAGCTGCAGTCGCGGATTCCTGCCGCAGGATCCGCGTCGCCTCTGGCCCGTGGGCTGATTCAGTGGCGGCGCCAGAACGCCGAGCGCTGATCGTTGATTGGAAGCGCGATACACCGCTGGGCCCACCGGTGAGCCTCGATGAGCTCCGGGCAGCCGCGTTGGAGCTCCCCAGCCGGGCCAAGATCGAGCGGGCAACGGCGGTCCTGGAGTTCAGTTCGGACTTGTCGGAATCGGCCGGGGAATCAATGAGTCGGGCGAACATTCACATCCTCGGTTTCCCTGCGCCGGAACTGCAGCACGCGTTCTCCATCCTCGGCGGCGTCACAGCGCGAACGGACTTCTACTGGCCCAGGGAACGGGTGGTGGGCGAGTTTGACGGACGGGCGAAGTACACGCGTACAGACTGGGCGAGCGGTAGTTCCGTCGAGGAACGCGTCCTGGCTGAGAAGGACCGGGAGAATAGGATTCGCGCTTTGGGCATGGGTTTCGCCCGGTGGAACTGGGCCGAAATGATGGATCTGGCCCGACTGGAGAGAATTCTCAGTGATGCTGGGCTACGTCGGACGTAAAAAATGTGAGCGCGGAGAAAAAATGACGCCCATCCCGCAAAATGACGTGCGCCCCGCGCGTCATTTTTCGGGATGGGCGTCATTTCTGCGATCCCGGCTTACGAACGCCGCGTTCCCGGCGGGCGGCCACCGTCACCAGTTCTCCGGCCGGTCCTTCCAGCATCCGGGGTCCCTTCCATACGGCGTGCATCCGCCGTTCCAGGGACAACCCCGGGACCGGCACTTCCACCAGGGCACCACTCTCGAGCCACGGGCGGACGGCGAAGATGCTGAGCACGGCCGCGCCGGCGCCGGCAGCAACGCTGACCCGTACCGCCGCGTTGCTGCTCAGCTCCAGGGTAGGCGGAACCGGACCATAGTCCTTCAACGCGCGATCGAGCGTATTCCGTGTGCCGGACCCGGGTTCGCGCACCACCAAGGCGGTAGAGGCCAGCTCCTGAGGCGTCACTTCGTTCCGTGCGGACGCCCAAGGATGATCCGGTGCCACTACGACCACCAGGCGGTCGGTCGCCACGATCAACCTATGCAAGCCGGTGGCCAGACGCGGCGACTCCACGAATCCCACGTCCGCCGCTCCTTGGGCAATCAGCTCGAATACCCGGCTCGAGTTCTGCACGGACAAGGTCACGCTGAGGTCGGGATCGGAGCGCTTGAGTGTCGCCAGCCAGCCCGGCATCAAGTATTCGGCAACGGTCATACTTGCCGCGACCTTCAGCCGGGAGAGGCGCTGCGTCTGCAGCGCCTCTGCCGCGGACATCAGTTCCCGTGCGCTGTCCAGCGCCGGTCGAGCCCAATCAACAACGACGGCGCCTTCAACCGTCAACTGCGATCCGCCGGGCCGCCTATCGATCAAAATCACACCCAGTGAGCGCTCCAGCCGTGCCAGCGACCGGCTCGCGTTCGGCTGCGCCATACCCACCGCGCGCGCCGCCGAGCTCAGGCTGCCGCATTCGGAAACCGCCACCAGAAGTTCAAGGACGGCAAGATCGGGCCACATCATGCTCATATCAATATGATATAGGTCCATGCGTCATTGCCGTCTACCGGCGCTGCGGGGGGCGCTGGCAGCATTGACAATATGGATACGACAGAAACAACAGCCGCCCCCGCGTCGAGTGCCAATTCGCTTTCCGACCTCCCTTCGGAATCGGTTTCCAACCTCCCTTCGGATACGGTTCCCGATCCACTTTCGGGTCATGTTTCCGATCCTGGCGCAGATTCCGTTTCCCGCCGGAAGACCATCGCGGGCCGTGGCTACCACTGGTTCCGCGCTGTCGCACCGGGCCTGGGCGTCTGCGCGGCCGCCGTGCTGGCCGCGATGGGCATCGGCCGGTTCGTCCCGACCGTGAGCCTGCTGCTGATCGCCATCGTACTGGGCGCGGTGCTGCGTAATGTGGTCCGGTTACCGGCCGTTCTGGACCCGGGATTCAAGTTTGCTGCCAAAACTCTCCTGCGGGCCGGCGTCGTCCTGTTGGGCCTGCAGCTCCTGCTCGGGGACATCCTTGGGCTCGGTGCAGGAATGATCCTGGTGGTCGTCGGGATTGTCGGCATCGGCATTTTGGGTACCCTGCTGCTCGGCAAATGGATGGGCATCAGCCCCACCCAGCGTCTGCTGATTGCCTGCGGCTTTTCGATCTGCGGTGCGGCGGCCGTGGCGGCGGTGGACGGGGTGATCGAAACCGAGGACGAGCAGGAGGTGGTGACGGCCATTGCCCTGGTGGTGATTTTCGGAACGCTGATGATCCCGTTCATTCCGTTCGCCGCTGGATTCCTGGGCCTTTCCGATCAACAAAGCGGCATGTGGGCCGGTGGCTCCATCCACGAAGTGGCCCAGGTGGTGGCGGCGGGTGGAGCGATCGGCGGCGCGGCACTCGGTGTGGCGGTGATCGTCAAGCTGGCGCGCATTCTCATGCTGGCCCCCGTCATGGCGGTGATCAGCGTGCGCCGCCGCCGGTCCATGGCCCATGCGGACAGCACCTCCCGCCGGCCTCCTATCATGCCGCTCTTTGTCCTCGGCTTCATCGTGATGATGTTGGTCCGCTCGACCGGAGTCATTGCGCCCGCAGTGCTGGAGATTGCCGGCGCGGGCCAAACCGCTCTGCTGGCGGCTGCCATGTTCGCTCTTGGAACCGGCGTGCACCTTAAATCCCTGCGGACCGTGGGGTTCAAGCCGTTCGTCCTCGCGGCCGCTTCCACCGTGCTGGTGGCGGCCACGTCGCTGACCGGCATCCTGCTGGTCAGCTGAGCCGGAACTGTCTGAGCTGAGCCGGCCCTGTCGGTGCGCTGTGGGAGCATTGAGCTAACGAACGCCTACAGGAAGGCCGCACCATGACCTCGCTCCCCGGCACCCCGGCCAGCACCCCCACCTCGGAACTGGCCAGGTACATCGACCACACGCTGCTGAAGCCGGAGGCCAGCGAGGCGGATGTGCTCAAAATCTGCGCGGAGGCTGTCACGCACACGTTCAAATCCGTCTGCGTGAACCCGATCTGGGTCAAGACCGTGCACAATGCGCTTAAGGGCAGCGGCGTGCTGACCTGTTCGGTGATTGGCTTCCCGTTCGGTGCCACGCCCACCGACGTCAAGACGTACGAGGCCCGCGGCGCCGTTCTGGACGGTGCCGATGAAATCGACATGGTCATCAATATCGCGTCGGCCCGCGCGCTGGACAAGGGCGCGCTGGTGGAGGACATCGCCGCCGTTGCCGATGAGGTCCATAGCGGCGATTCGATTCTGAAAGTCATCATCGAAACGTCCCTCCTAGGCCACGACGCGAAGGTGCTGGCATGCCAGGCCGCGGTGGAAGCTGGCGCGGATTTTGTCAAGACGTCGACCGGCTTCAGCGGCGGCGGCGCCACGGTCGAGGATGTCGCCCTGATGCGCGCCACGATCGGACCGGAACTGGGAGTCAAGGCCTCCGGCGGCATCCGCAGTCTTGCCGACGCACGGGCCATGATCGCCGCGGGCGCCACCCGGATCGGAGCCAGTGCCGGTATTGCAATTATCCGCGAAGAAGCCAATGGCGCGAGCCCGAACGAATCCCGCGGCGGGGCCGATGGCGCGCAACCCGAAGGTTCATACTAAGATTCTAGACAGAATCGATTGCCGGTCCGCCGGCGCCGCAATTACATCCCCTGCGGGGGCCAGGAGGAACCATGTCAAACCGTGCACAAGAGCGTGAGAACAACCTCGGCCAGAGCATCATTCTCTTCGTCATTTTCTTCGCGATCTTCGTCGGCGGCATCTTCGCGATTTCCTTCGTGCAGCTCTCCAATGCCTGGCCGATGGCCATTGCACTTGGGCTGGTTTTCGTGGCTCTGGTGATCCCGCTGACCTGGCTCAACCGGTCCGACTCGGGCGCCAACCAGTAGCCGTTCCGCAGAACGACGACGGCACCGCGGAAACCACCACCCGGTGCCGCTGCACTGAAGCCACCGCACTGATTAGGCCAGGTGACGTCGTGCGCCGGCGTTGGCTGGCGCTTCAGCCCGTGAAGATCGCGTCCAGCACGCCCTGCGACCACGCGAGCACCTCGGCGTCGGCCAGATCCCGGCCGCCGATTCGCGCGGTCTTCGGCTTGGGAATCAGCACGGCGTCCAGCGCATTCTTGACCATGGATCCTGGATACATCCGCTGCAGCCGCATCAGTTTGGACTCGGGCAGTTGGGCCGGCGCAAATTTGATGAAGTTGCCCTGCAGCGCCACGTCGGTCAGCCCCGCGGCACGCGCAGCGACACGGAAACGGGCGACGGCGATCAGGTTCAGTGCCGCTGCCGGCGGTTCTCCGTAACGGTCGGTCAGCTCGGCCAACACTTCCTTGATCGCGTCCTCCGTCACCGCCGCGGCCAGCTTGCGGTACGCCTCCAGCCGCAGCCGCTCCCCCGGCACGTAATCGTGCGGCAGATGCGCGTTGACCGGCAGCTCAATCTTCATTTCCGCCGGACGTTCCTCGGACTCGCCGCGGTAGTCCGCCACGGCCTCGCCCACCAGCCGGATGTACAGGTCAAAGCCCACACCCTGGATATGCCCGGACTGCTCCCCGCCGAGCAGATTCCCGGCACCGCGGATTTCCAGGTCCTTGAGTGCCAGCTGCATTCCGGCACCGAGCTCGTTGTGCGCGGCAACGGCCTTGAGCCGCTCCAGGGCCACCTCGCCCAGCGGCTTGTCGAACGGATACAGGAAATACGCATAGGCCCGTTCACGGCCGCGGCCCACCCGCCCGCGCAGCTGGTGCAGCTGCGAGAGGCCGAAGTTGTCCGCCCGGTCCACAATCAGCGTGTTGGCGTTGGAAATATCCAGCCCGGTCTCAATGATCGTGGTGCAGACCAGCACGTCGAAGCGCTTCTCCCAGAAGTCCACTATGATCTGTTCCAGCCGGGACTCGCTCATCTGACCGTGCGCCACGGCCACCCGTGCCTCCGGCACCAGCTCCTGGATATGGGCGGCGGTCCGTTCAATGGACGAGACACGGTTGTGTACGAAGAACACCTGGCCCTCGCGCATCAGCTCGCGCCGGATCGCCGCCGAGGCCTGTTTGTCCGTATACGCCCCCACATAGGTCAGCACCGGGTGCCGCTCCTCGGGAGGTGTGGCCAGGGTGGATGTTTCGCGGATGCCTGTCAGTGACATCTCCAAGGTGCGGGGAATCGGGGTCGCACTCATCGCCAGCACATCGACGTTGGTGCGCATCTTCTTGAGCTCTTCCTTATGCTCCACACCGAACCGTTGTTCCTCATCGACAATCACCAGGCCCAGATCCTTGAACTGGACCTCCTTGGACAGCAACCGATGGGTACCGATCACCACGTCCACGGCGCCGCTGCGCAGACCTTCGACGGTTTCCTTCGATTCCTTCGCGCTCTGGAAGCGCGATAGCGGCCTGATCCGGACCGGAAAGCCGGAGAACCGTTCGCCGAACGTCTCCAGGTGCTGCTGCGCCAACAATGTCGTCGGCACCAGCATCGCCACCTGCTTACCGTCCTGCACAGCCTTGAACGCCGCTCGGACGGCAATTTCGGTCTTGCCGTAGCCCACGTCCCCGGAGACCAGCCGGTCCATCGGGATTTCCTTCTCCATGTCCGCCTTGACCTCATTGATCGTGGTCAGCTGGTCCGGCGTCTCCACATAGGGAAACGCCTCCTCAAGTTCGCGCTGCCACGGCGTGTCCGGCCCGAAGGCGTGCCCGCGCGTGGCCATCCGGGCCGAATACAGCCGGATCAGCTCGCCGGCGATCTCCTTGACAGCCTTCCGCGCCTTGTTCTTCGTGTTGGCCCAGTCCGAGCCGCCCATCTTGCTCAGCACCGGCGCGTCACCGCCAACGTACGCCGTGATCTGGTCCAGCTGATCGGTCGGCACAAACAGCCTGTCCCCGGGGGCGCCACGCTTGGACGGCGCATATTCCAGCACCAGATACTCCCGCAGACCCGCGCCGCCGCTGGCACTGGTCGAAACTTTGCGCTGAATCAGTTCGACAAACTTGCCCACACCATGCTGCTCATGGACCACAAAATCCCCGGCACGCAGCTGCAGCGGGTCCACCGCATTACGCCGCTTGGACGGCATCCTGCGCATATCACGGGTGGAACTGACCGAGTTCTTGCCCAGCAGGTCCGCCTCGGTCAACAGCCCCAGCTTGAGCCCGTCAAAGACAAAACCGCGGCCGACGGCGGCGGTCGTGATCTCGATAATGCCCGCCTGCGGCGGCCGGTCCAGACTGTCCACCCGGGCCGCAGGAATATTGGCGTCGTGGAACAGTTCGGCCAGCCGCTGCGCCGGGCCGGGCCCATCAGTGGCCACCACCAGGCGCCACTGGTCACGGACCCTGGAACCTATGAAGTCCATCATTTCGGACACATCACCCTGGTATCCGCGCGGCTCGCGTGCCGGAAGGTTGAGCACATCTATGTCCAGAACCAGTTCCTCGTCCGTAGTGAAGGAGGTGATGGACCACCAGGACACACCGGCCGCGAGCGCGCCGGCCCGGGTGTCGGCGAGGGATTTGAAGCTGGCGGCAGTCAGATCCAGCCCGTCACCGGCGGCGAGGGAACCGGCCAGATCCAGCGGAGCCACGCCGCCCTCGGACGCCGTGGACCAGGCGGCCTCCAGGAACTCCTCGTTGGTGGATTCCAGATCGTGGGCGCGGGCCCGGACCTTCTCCGGTTCCACCACGACCGCCACGGATCCGGCCGGAAACAGCGAGGTCAATGGCACCATGGCATCCACCAGCGCCGGAGCCAGGGATTCCATCCCCTCCACCGCGATGCCACCGGCAATTTTTTCCAGCATGGCCGCGGCGGCCGGCAATTTGTCCTTGAGCAAGGCGGCGCGGGACATCACCGCCGGGGTGATCAGAATTTCCCGGCATGGCGGCGCGTACAGCGTCGTCGGATGCTTTACGCCCTCGGCCGCGAGCGAGCGCTGGTCAGCGACGGCGAACCAGCGCATCTGCTCCACCTCGTCACCGAAGAATTCCACCCGGATCGGGTGGTCCTCCGTGGGCGGGAAAACATCCAGGATGCCGCCGCGCACGGCAAATTCCCCTCGGTGTGTCACCATGTCGACCCGCGCATATGCGGCATTGGCCAGCCGCGCTATCAAATCAGTGAAGGAAACCTCGTCGCCCACCGACACGCTGACCGGTTCCAGATCCCCAAGGCCCGCCACCAGTGGCTGCACCACAGCACGCACCGGGGCCACGACAACCTGCAACGGGCTGCTTTCGCCCGGTTCCGGATGCCGCAGCCGGCGCAACACGGCGAGCCTACGGCCCACTGTGTCCGAGCGCGGCGACAGGCGTTCATGCGGCAGCGTCTCCCAGCTGGGGAATTCAGCCACCGCATCAGCTGGCAGGAATGCGCGCAGGGCCGCGGCCACGTCCTCGGCCTCGCGCCCGGTGGCCGTCACCGCCAGCACAACGCCCGAACGCCCGTCCGGGCCCGCGACTCCGGCCAGTCCCTCGGCCACCTCAGCCAGCAGCGCAGCGCGCAGACCGGACGGCGCCCCGAATTGGAGGTCCTGGCTGCGGTCGGCGTGCGGTGTGGCCGCATAGTGACGCACCCGCGCAAAGGCGGGGTCATCGGCAAGGGCGGTTCGCAGACCGTTCAGGCTCATGGGTGGTTCTCCTCAGCAGGGCACATCAACAGCAGGGCACATCAACAGCAAGGCACATCAACAGCAGCGCGTATCCAAACGCGGGGCACAACAAAAAACGCGCAACACAACAGCCCGAAGTTCATAATGAACCCCGGGGACGCCTCAAGCTTACGCGTCGGAGGGCGCAGCCGCCCGGCCTGTATCCTGAAATCTGCCCGACAACCGCTCAGTCCATTACCGGAGGAACCATGACACTCCGCGCTACAACGACCCTGCACCACACGGTCCAACGCGTCACGGAAGTCTTCACGGACGAAGATTTCATCCGCAGCAGCAGTGAATCCGTGGGCGGGAAATTGGTGTCCTTCAAACGGAACGGCCCCGTGGACGCCGCGTTCAGTACGAAAACCGTCCGGACCCTGCCCACAAACCGGCTGCCGGATCTGGCCAAAAAATTTGTCGGCGCGTCCATCACCGTGACCCAGCTGGAAAACTGGTCCGCTCCGGAGGCCGATGGCTCCCGCACCGTGGACCTCAAGCTCACCGTCTCCGGTGCACCCTTGACGGTCGCCGCCGTCGAACGTCTGGTGCCCGAAGACAGCGGCAGCCGCATGGAATTGGAGGGAACGCTCACCTCAGCCATCCCCTTCCTTGGCGCCAAAATTGCCGCCGTCGCCGAACCCATGATCGGCAGGGTGCTGAACCTGCAGGCCGCGCATGCGCAAAGCTGGCTGGAAAACCACCCCGCAGGGCCGACCGACGTATAACCTGAAGCCGGAAAGTACTCTGATGGCACAAGAAACCGCTGAAAATTACGACGCCGCTGACGAAAAGATCCGGCATGACACCCGGTTTTTCGGTCAGCCGACGGGGCTCGCAACACTCTTCGGCTTGGAAATGTGGGAGAGGTTCTCTTACCTCGGTTTCCAGGCCATTCTTGTCCTGTTCTTCGCCGACGCGGTGGCGAACGGCGGTCTTGGCTATGACAAGTCCACCGCATCCTCCGTCGTCGCCGCCTACGGAACTCTGCTGTACCTGCTCACCGTGGCCGGCGGCTGGCTGGCGGACCGGATGTTTGGCACGTACCGTTCCGTGCTTTATGGTGCCATCATCATCGCCTGCGGCCATTACGCGATGGCCTTGCCGTTCCAGGCATCGACATGGATCGGCCTGGGCCTGATCATTATTGGCACCGGTCTGCTCAAACCCAACGTCTCCACCATGGTCGGCAAGCTGTACGGCACAAACGATGATCGCCGGGATGCCGGATTTGCCATCTATTACACCGGCATCAACATCGGCGCCTTCTTTGGACAGTTCGTGGTCGGCTGGCTGGGCCAGGGCGTGAACTGGCATGTCGGGTTCTCCGCCGCCGCCGTCGGCATGACGCTGGGAATCATCCAGTACGTGCTGACGCGGAAAAATCTCGCCGGCCGCCGCCAGGGGGCGCCGGCCCGAATGGCGCCCGACGTCCGGCGCCGCGCGTGGACCCGGCTGGGACTGGGAACCGCCGTGGTAGTGATCATCGGCGTCGTCCTCGCCCTGACCGGCGTGCTGACCTTAGGCATTGGTGTGGACGTCATTTCCATTGCCTCGATGATCGCACCCGTGGTCTTCTTCGCGGTGATGTTCCGCAGCCCCTTGGTGAGCACCGATGAACGCCGGCGGCTCAAGCCCTATATCGTGCTGTTTCTGGGCTCCGTGATCTTCAACCTGATCCTGTTCCAGTCCGGAAATGTGCTCAACTTTCTGGCGCTGGACCATGCCCAAAACGTGCTCTTCGGCTGGCAGTTCCCGACCACCTGGTACGCGTCCTTCATGCCGGTGATCGAGGTCCTCTCCGGTCCGCTGATCGCCGCCCTCTGGCTCAAGCTTGGGCACCGGCAGCCGCACTCCTCACAGAAGGTGGCCTACGGCGTCATTCTGGGCGGGCTGTCCTTCGTATTGCTGATTTTTGGCACGCTGGGCCGCGAAGGCGACTGGCGGATGGCCGCCGGCTGGCTGATCGGCGTCTACCTCCTGATCGGCGTGGGGGATGTTCTGTTGGAAACCGCCGGATTGTCAGCCACCACCAAGCTGGCGCCGAAGGCTTTTGCCAGCCAGACCATGGCCCTGTGGTTCCTCTCGCTGGCGCTGGCCCAGGGCATCCAGGCCCAGGTGGTCAAGTATTACGACCGCATCGACACCCCGGTCTACTTTGGCGTCATCGGCATTTTCGCCGTCGGCTTCGGCGTGGTGATGCTGATCATTCAACCGTGGATGCGGCGCCTGATGCATCCGGTCATCTAAAACCATTCCCCAGCTAAAGGAGCGCATCATGACGCCCGCAATTGCGACCGACTTCCCGCATAAAATACAGCAGCACGCCGCATGGATCCCGCTCGCCGACGGAACCAGGCTGTACGCCTGGATCTGGCGGCCCGACGAGGCAGCAAACGTCCCGGCGCTACTGGAGTATCTGCCGTACCGGCTCAGCGATTGGACGGCGCCGCGGGACGCCGAACGCCACCCGTGGTACGCGGGACACGGGTATGCCTCGATCCGGGTGGATGTGCGCGGACACGGAAATTCCGATGGCTTCCCCGGGGATGAGTATTCCGAGCAGGAGCTGGCCGACGGCGTCGAGGTAGTCAACTGGATCGCCCGCCAGCCGTGGTGCACGGGAAAGGTCGGCATGTTCGGCATCTCCTGGGGCGGATTCAACTCGCTGCAGATTGCCGCGCTGGCTCCCGAACCGCTCAAGGCGATTGTCACCGTCTGTTCCACGGATGACCGCTACGACAACGACGTGCATTACATGGGCGGCTCGGTCCTCGCGGTGGATATGCACGCGTGGGCCTCCACGATGCTCGCCTTCGCTTCCCGGCCGCCGGACCCGACAGTGGTCGGTGAGGACTGGCGCACGAAGTGGCTGGCTCGGCTGGATCGGCTCGATCCGCTGATTAACACTTGGCTGGACCACCAAACGCGCGATGATTACTGGCGCCGCGGCAGTGTCTGCGAGGACTACAGTGCCATCAGTGCCGCCGTACTGGCCGTGGGCGGCTGGTCCGATCCGTACCGCGACACCGTGCTGCGGCTGGTGGCGAACGCGGATCAGCTCGGTAACGGCGCACGCGGGATCATCGGCCCCTGGTCACACCAGTATCCGGACCGCGGACTACCGCCTGGCCCCTCGATCGATTTCCTCTCCGAGACGCTGCGCTGGTGGGACTACTGGCTCAAGGATGAGCCGACCGGTGTCCTCGAGGAGCCGCTGCTGCGGACCTGGATCAGTGAATCCGACCGGCCGGCAACCACCTATGAGCGCAGGGAAGGCCGCTGGGTGGCCGAGCAGCGCTGGCCCTCCCCGGGCGTGCGCATGAGTGAGCAACGACTCAGCGGACCGCCGGTGCTGGTATGTTCGCCGCAGCAGACCGGCATTGACGCCGGCCGGTTCTTTCCTTTCGGGAACGACGCCGACCTGCCGCCGGACCAGCGCGAAGAGGACGGCCGCTCCCGGGTCTTCGATTCCATGCCGCTGCCCGGAAGGGTGGAGATCCTGGGCAGGCCGCTGGTGCGGCTGCGCATCAGTACCGGGGCCTCCGGTGGCCAAGTCATCGCACGGATTTGCGATGTGGCGCCCGATGGATCGTCCACCTTGGTGACCCGGGGAGTACTGAACCTCTCCGCCCGGCACGGCCGCGACAAACGCGTTCCGTGGGAGCCGGGGACGAGCCAAGACATCGAATTTGAGCTTAACGGCATCGGCTGGGCCGTTCCCGCGGGGCACCGGATCCGTCTGGCCGTGTCCTCCGCCTACTGGCCCTGGATCTGGCCTCAGCCGGATGGCTCCGGATTCACCATCGACGCGGAGCGCAGCTCATATCTGCTGCCCGTTCGGACCCCGGTGGAACCCGGCTCTGCCCGCGCCGCAGCGGACGCCGCCGTCGTTTTTGCTGATCCGCAGCACGCCGAACACCTGGCCGTGCGCTTTCCGGACGCCGCGGAAACCGGCGTGCCTGCCAGACCGGAGCGCTTGGTCACCCGTGACGTGGGGGCGGGCACCTGGACACTGGATGTTGATCCGGGCTATGGCGGGACGCGGATTTATCCGGACGGTCTGACCTTTACCGAAGATGCCGCGGAGTCCTACACCATTACCGAGAATGATCCCCTGTCCGCGCGAACGCATGCGGCGTGGTCGGTCCGGCTGGAGCGGCCGGACATTGGTTGGGACGCCGGGGTGCGGACGCGCTCCGAAATAACCTGCGACGCCGATAATTTCTATACAGAAAACGAGGTCATCTGCACGGACGGCGGCGTGGAAATCTTCGCGCGGACCTGGAAACGCACCATCGCCCGCACCGCCGGATGAACTCAGCGGGAGGCCGCGCGCAAAGTTGCGTCCCGAGGGCGGGAACGGTCGGGCGCGCAACTGCGCGGGCTGTATCCTGAGATCTGCCTGATGTCCGCCCAACCATCTACCGGAGGAAACATGGCGCTCCGCGCAACGACCACCCTGTCCCATCCTGTCCAACGGGTCACGGAAGTCCTCACGGATAAGGAATTCATCCGCAGCAGCTGTGAATCCATGGGCGGAACATTGGTGTCCTTCGAACGCGACGGCGCAGTGGATTCGGCGTTCAGCACAAAAACCGTGCGCACACTCCCCACGGACAGTCTCCCGGACCTGGCCAAAAACTACGTCGGGTCGGCGGTCACCGCGACCCAACTCGAAGACTGGTCGGCCCCAGCCCCCGACGGTTCCCGAAGGGTTGCCATCACGCTCACCGTTACCGATGCACCGCTGAGGGTGACCGCCGTCGAACGCTTGCACGCCGACGGCAGCGGCAGCCGCGTGGAGCTGGAGGGGGACGTCACGTCGACCATGCCTTTCCTCGGCGCCAAGATTGCCGAGGCCGCCGAACCCATGATTGAGGCGGCCCTGAGCCAGCAGGCGGCCCATGCGCAAAGCTGGCTGGACAGCCACCCGGCGTAAGCCAGGGAAGCCAGCACCAGTCCACCACGTCTGCCCCTCCCCACGAATCCGGAGAATTTCCCTATGCAGCTCCCCCTTGCCCTGTCCATCGTGCTGATTGTGTCCGGTCTCTGGTCGCTGATTGTCTGGCCGCAGTTCATGCGCCGGGTACTGAAGGACCCGAAGGCGCGCGACGAAGCGGGCAAGCCCACGCGCTTCCTGACGGTGCACCTGATGCTCGTCTCCACGTCCATGGTGCTGGGCCTGGCCACGGCCGTGATCGGCATCCGCGCGCTGATCAGCTGAGCGCCGGAAGGTGCTCATTGTGTGCAACACGACCAGGTGGTCGCAGGCTTCCAGCCACGGCATTCCGGTAGAGTAGGGAAAGGTGCGCCGGGAAGTCTGGTCGGCAATCGATTTGCCGTACCCTCCCTCCGATTGTGAGAAACCGCTGATGTCAGCATCCATTCCTCCCGCCCATTCCCGCCGGAAACGTCCCGCGGGCCGCATCTTCAGCCGCTCCAGCTACCCCGAGCAGCTGCGGATTACCGCCATCCTGCGCAAGGAGACCGTTGGCGGGGCGCTGCTGCTCATCGCCACGGTGGCTGCCCTCGTCTGGGCCAACTCCCCCGCCTCGGATGGCTACTTTTCGCTCCGCGATACCGTCGTTGGGGTGGATTTCCTGCATCTGAACCTACCGCTGGGGCACTGGGCGGCGGACGGTCTACTCGCCATCTTCTTCTTCGTTGCCGGGCTGGAGCTCAAGCGCGAGTTTGTGGCCGGCGATCTGCGGAACCCAAGCCGTGCCGCCGTACCGGTTGCCGCCGCCGCCGGCGGGGTGGCCCTTCCCGCGGTGCTCTACACCGTGGTGAACCTCACCGCCGGACCGGAGGCGCTTCGCGGCTGGGCCATCCCCACCGCCACGGACATCGCCTTCGCGCTGGCCGTACTGGCGGTCATCAGCACCCACCTTCCGGCCGCCTTGCGCACCTTCCTGCTGACCCTGGCCGTGGTGGACGATCTGATGGCGATCGCCATCATCGCCGTGTTCTACCCCGGAGAGCTGCACCTTGAGATGCTGGCCTTCGCGCTGATCCCCCTCGCCGCCTTCACCTATCTGGTGCAGAAACGGATCCGCAGCTGGTACCTGCTGGTGCCGTTGGCACTGGCTGTCTGGGTCCTGATTCATGCCTCCGGTATCCACGCCACGGTGGCGGGAGTCCTGCTCGGGTTCGCCGTGCCGGTGCTGCGTTCGCGCAGGAACGGCGGTCCCGAGGCCGGCCCGGGGTTGGCGGAACACTTTGAACACCGGATCCGTCCTCTGTCCGCGGGGATAGCCGTGCCCGTGTTCGCTTTTTTCTCGGCCGGCGTCGCGATCGGGGGCGCGGATGGACTGAAGTCCGCCCTTACCGACTCGGTGGCTGTCGGCATCGTGGTGGCGCTGGTTGCAGGGAAAGCACTGGGGGTTTTCGGCGCTACGTTGATCGTCACCAAAACCACCAAGGCAGAGCTCGACGACGGCCTGGCCTGGATCGATGTTGCCGGCCTGGCGCTGCTGGCCGGCGTCGGGTTCACCGTCTCGCTGCTGATCAGCGAGCTGAGCTTCGGTGTGGACTCCGCCCACAACGACCATGCCAAGGTGGCCATTCTGATCGGTTCGCTGGTCTCGGCGCTGCTCGCCGCCGTCGTACTACGCATCCGGAACCGGCATTACCGCACCATCGCGCTGCTCGAAGCAGCGGATGAGGATGGCGACGGCGTCCCTGATGTTTTCGGTAAGGTATGAGGTACTGCAGGCCATAAGGTACTGCACGCGTGCGTAGTCACGGCTGCCGCCGGCCCGTTCCCTCCCCTCCCCTTCCCGCTCTTTCAAAGGTTGCCGGCATGAGCTCCATGGTCCGTTCGTCCGAGACCTATGTGCCGCTTGCCACTTTGCTGTTGGGGACCCGCGGACGTTACTCCCCGCTGATCCGCCTACTTCCCCTCGCCATCACAATGATTCTGACCGGGTCTGGCTTTAGCGCGTTATATCCGCAGCTCTTGGATCAGGTAAGCTTCGTCGCCGGCTACGCCGTCCTTTTCGCAACCGTGGCCCTCGCCATCCTCGTGCCGTGGAAGAGGCTCCCAAGGAACACTGTCTTGCTGCTTCCGGTGCTGGGCCTGCTGGCCATCGGCCTGGCCCGCTCGGGTTCCCAGCCGGTTTTTGACACGCTCGGTCTGATGGCAGTTTTCCCGGCCATCTGGCTGGCGACGGCGGACAAGTACCGCGGCGTGGCGGTCAGCACCGCCGGCACGGCCGCCATTGTCATCATCCCGATCCTTCTGGCCGGGACCCCCGTAACCGCGCAGCAGTGGGCACGGCTGGTGCTGCTCCCGCTGGTGGTGGGCGCCGTCGGCCTTACCGTCAGCTTGATCACCAGCCGGCTCGAAGCCCAGACCCAGGGTCTGCGGGCCGCAACCTTACGTCTGAAGGACGCCTTGGCACACACCGCAGAACAGCGTCAGCTGCTGCAGTCGGTCCTCGACGCAGTGGAGGTCGGAGTCGTTGCCGTGGACGCGAACGGCAACACAACGCTGACCAACAACGCCGGCCTCGCCGCGGAACTGCGGGCCGCGCAGCGGGCGCAGCGGCGCGGGGCTCCGCGGGTCGAATGGGAGGCGATGGGTGAGGGCACAAAGGTGATGTTCGAATCCGACAGACTGACTCCCATCCCGCCCGAGCGCCGTCCCATCGCCCGGGCGAACCGCGGCGAGGTCTACAGCAACTACCTCTTCTGGACCGAGGAGCTGGGCCGTCGGCTCGCCTATTACGCAACATCCCGCCCCGTCCGGGGCTCCGGCGAGGGGACCACGGGGTTCGTCGTCGCCTTTGCCAATGTCACCCCGCTCATGGAGGCCACCGCGGCACAGACCGGGTTTGTCGCTTCCGTATCCCATGAGCTGCGGACCCCGCTGACCTCCATCCTGGGCTACACGGACCTGCTGCGCGAACGGCTGGAGGAATCGGATGTCGATCCCGGGCCGGAACTGGACATTATCGAGCGCAACGCCAACAGGCTCCGGACCCGCGTGCAGGATCTGATGTCCTCGGCGGAGTCCACCCTGAGCATCGCTCCGGTCCGGATGGATCTCACCGCCGTCCTGGACAACGCCGTCGAGTCCATTTCCCCCGTCGCGCAGGCCCGGTCAATCGGCATCATCAATGAAACCAGCGGTCCGCTCGTGGCACTGGCCGATCCGGACCGCATCTGCCAGGTGCTGGACAATCTCTTCTCCAATGCCGTCAAATACAGCCGCCCGGGGACCACCGTCACCGTCCGCTGCCATCCGGACGAAGCCGCCGACCAGGCGGTCATCGAGATTGAAGACCAGGGAATCGGCATCGCGGCGGAAGACCAGGAGCAGGTGTTCACCCAGTTCTTCCGCACCTCCTCCGCGCGTAAATCCGATGCCAACGGCTTTGGCCTGGGGTTGAACGTCGTTAAAACCATTGTCGAACGCCATGGTGGGACCATCCAGTTACTCAGCGCACCAGGACATGGTACGACGGCGGTCCTGCGGCTGCCGCTCGGCGCTTCGGCGGACGCGCGGACAGACCAACCCGCCTGATCCCCGTCCGCCCCGGTGGTCGAAGGAGGCCGCCCGCGGCCGGGCAGAGATCTCCGCAGAGGGGCTGGCGCGTGTGGGCGATCAAGATTTCCGCAGGATTGGCCAACCGCCGCCGACCGGTCCCATCCGGACCGGGCCGCTCATCAAGGCCGCTATCGGTGCCGGTGTTGAATCAGCAGGTGGGGTTTCCGCTCAGCGCTGTCGCACTCCGCCAGACGTTCGACGGTGCGCCCGGCACCTGATACAGCGTGCTGACCTTGTAGTTCCACTTACCCGGCAGCACCGTCACGTAGCTGCCGGTCCCTCCCGAGGCGCCGACCACAGTTTTATTCGTGCCCCCGTCCAGGCCGGTGACGGAAATCTCGAACCCGGTCGCTCGTGATGCGTCAGCGTCGACGGTGACGCTCAACACGTAGTACCGGCCCTTCTTGGTGCAGGTAGCGCTCACCCAACCCGCAGGCGGAGCAGCCAAAGTGAGAGTCGAGGCGGCCAGTTGGGCGGGTGCGGCGCTGACAAACGCGGCCTGGGCGATCCCCGGAGCCAGGACCAGTGTGAGGGTGAGCGTGAGGACTGCGAGCATACGGGCCCACAGGCCGGAATTTCCCGCACTGCGGCTGTTGCGCGCTGCCTTGCTCATCGCCGGCGTTTCCTTTCACCTCAACCGCTGTTGTTTAGGCCTGCTTTTGTTCAATCCTGCTGCTACTTCAGTTTCCCCCACCAACCGCAAGGGGTCCGATGGAAATCCTCAAGATCCCCGCAGGTTTCGTCACGGTCGGGGCAGCTACCAGGCAACGGATACCGGCCGGCACGGACCCGGACGGCTGCACAGCGGTGCTTCCAGGGCCAGTGCTAATTGGCCCGAATGCCGCTCGACGCCGGCGCCGGCGCCTCCCGCCGCATCGAAATCTCCGCAGGCCACGGCCTTTTCAACGCAACGGCAGAGCTGCTCCATCCGCAGGGCGCCGATCATCGCGGATGTGACCTTCAAACTCAGAACCGCGTCCATGGCCGCCGCGGCGTCGCGGGCCCGAACGGCATTCAGGATCCGGTTGACGCGGCCCGGCAGCAGCACCAGGAACGAAGCAACGAAGCGCAGCACTGCGTCGTCGTTCTGCGTTTCCTCCCGCAGTCCGGCCAGGTGTGACGGCTCGACGACGGGCTGCTGCACCTCAGGCATTTTCGGTCCGAGCGCCACGGTGCCGGGGTGCAGCGGATTCCTCCGCCGGGTCCTTTTTCCACAAGGCGGTCAGCGCGCCGATCAGCAGGACGGCCGGAGCGCCGTACATCAGAACCTTCAGGATCAGCGGATCCCGCAGAGCGCGGATTGCCGTACCCAGGTACGGAACGGTGAAGGCGTGCCGATAGACCTTCTCTCCGGACAGCGTCGCCGTCCACGGATCGACGGCGTTGTTCGCATCGCCCTTGGTGTGCACCGCGGTGCTGCCCTCGGCATTTGTACTCACGTCGACAACCCGATGGGTTTCCACCTGCTGTTCGCCGACCGGGATGTGATACGTGATGATGTCGCCGGCCTTGATTTCACCGACGGGGACCGGGACCGTGACCACCACATCGCCGGGATTGATCAACGGCGACATCGAGCCCGTAAGCATCGTGCTGGTCTGGTAGCCGAGCACCCGTGGTCCGACGGCGAGGAACAGGAACGCGGCGACAGCCGTTCCGACCAGTGCGGCCAGCAGCACCCGGACCGCGGCACGCGCAATGCGCCCCCCCGCTGCCCGCCCACGAACTGATCGCGCGGACCGCGGCACGACACCATTGCCGGCAACCGACGGGGCTGGATCCTGAACACTCCTGTCCGCGGCCGGACTGACCGTTGCGGGCGCGTCCAGGACGGGACGGGGGCGATTCAGTGTTGCGGTCATCGTGATCTCTCTAGGCCGGTGGTTTGCGAAGGGGAAGTGCAGTACGACTACTTGTTGGTTCCCGCCCGTGCGGTACCGGTGAAGGTGAAGCCGATGGTGCTTGACTGCCCCTGAAGGTTGTTGCCGGCTAAGACGGGCAGCGTCATGGTGACGCGCAGGTTGTCGGTGCTCCCGGCGACAGTCGAGGCCAGTCCCGTCAACGCCAGATTGGTGCCCACAACCGAGCGGGATGGCAGCACCGAAGTGACTGTGCCGGTGGACGGGCAGGTGTAGGTGTAGGCGGGGGCCGCGCCGGCAGCAGCCGTGTTGGCTTCTGTCCACGCCACCGAACACTTATCGATGGTGACCTGCAGACCATTGGTGGCGTCCGTGTCCAGGAGCGAGGAGGGGGCGGCAACGGTGGTCAGCGTCACAGCGGAGAGAGCCTGATTTCCGGCGGCGTTGCTCAGTGTCGCGACACGCTGGATGGAATCGCCCGGGACCAGGCCTGCGGCGGCGATGTTGAGACGGTTCGCGGCACCGTTGTCACCGATTGCGATGCCGACGGTACCGGAGGCCACCACGGCACTGGCGGACGTGGAGTTCGTGAAGGCACCATAGGTGCCCAGACCGGCGACGCCCGCGGCGACTCCGACCAGGGTGAGGGAGGCGAGGACTTTACCGGTGGTGGTCTTGAGGCTGATACCCATGGTGGCGGATTCCGTTTCCTGTGCGTGGACCGCGGCGGGCGGTCGCTCTCTGCCAGCCCCAGCGGCTGACAAGAACAACAATGCCGGTCCAACCTCAAGCACGAGCTATGGAGAGGATCAGGAATTCCGCAAGATTACCCCAACGCCAAGATGGGCCTCCCCCGGGGCGCCGGCAACGGCGCCGGCCAGGCCAACTGCCGGCACCAACATCTGCCGACGGCGAACGAAGCGGTTACGGTGCCAACCGGTAGCCGACGCCGCGCACGGTCTTGACCCAGCGCGGGGACTTGGAATTGTCGCCGAGCTTGCGTCGCAGATTCGCCATGTGCACCTCGATGGTGCGCTCATCCGCGTTGCTGATGTAGCCGCCCGCGTCGTATTCGTCGTTGCGCAGCCGCCGCACCAGGTCGGCCTTGGTGCGGACCAGTTTGCCGCTCTCCATCAGCGCGTGCAGCAGGTCGAACTCGGTGCGGGTCAGGTCCAGCTCGGCGCCGTGCACCGCCGCGGTACGGGTTGAGCCGTTGACGAGCAGACCGTTGTGGATCAGGCTCCCGGACTCCGGCGATTCCGCAGCGTTGCTTTGGCCGGACGGTCCGGCGGCTGGAAGTCCGACGGCTGGAAGCCCTGCCGGAACGGCCGGCGCAACCGGTGCCGGGGCACCCGGGCCGGGGTACGTCGTCGTCGGCCGTCCACTGACGGAGCCGTCGACAGTTCCGTCAACCCTTCCTTCAACACTGGGTCTTTCGTCAACAATTCTTCCGTTAACACTGGGTCCGGCGGCGCGCGGACGGCGCAGCATGGCAGCAACGCGGGCGCGCAGCTCGCGTGGCCGGAAGGGTTTGGTGAGGTAATCATCGGCGCCCGATTCCAGCCCCAGCAGGGTATCCAGTTCATCCGCGCGGGCTGTGAGCATAATAATGTAGCTGTCACTGAAGAGCCGGATCCGGCGGGCCACCTCAAAACCGTCAATGTCCGGCAGGCCCAGGTCCAGGGTGACAATGCTGGGACGGTGGCGGCGCACCGCGTCCACTCCGGCCGCGCCGTCACGGACGGCGTGGACTTCAAAACCCGACTGGGCCAGGATCGTCTCGATCAGGTCCCGAATGTCCGAATCGTCCTCGATGACCACGGCTATCCGAGGACTGTCCATTGTGTTTCCCCCACTTAACCTGAGACCTGCGCTGCTTACCTTGGGACCTGCACTGCCTTGACGTCTGCACTGCCATGAAACCTGTACGGCAGGCTCCTGTACGGCTGATGCCTGTACGGCGAAGCGTCGAGGACGCTGGATGCCATAAGACCACGCGCCATAAGGACCGTACGCTACAGGACCGGTGCCTACCCGTCTTATACTGGCATAACGTCGATGAACTCTCCATTCGCGGACTACCATATTGCACTTCGCCCATATTGCACTTCGCCCGGAGTGCTGCCCCGGGAAGGAACAACCGTATGTCAGAGCTGCGCGGGAACGGAATCCAGAATGAGTAAGGCCGGCCCCGACGCACTGATTACCCGGTACTTTTACCTGCGTCCCCTGAGAATCCGCGTCGTCCTCACCCAGCTTCCGCTGACCATAACGATGCTGTTGATCGTTGCTCTTGCCGCGGCTTTCCATCCGGAGGCGTTGCGGGATCCGCTCTTCCGGATAGGGCTCTGGGGACAGGCGGCCGTATTGCTGGCGTGTCTGCTGGTTCCGTGGAACAGGCTCCCGTACGCCAGTTTCCTTCTCATTCCGTACCTTGACTTCATCGCGTTGGGCTTCTCCCGGCAGGGCAGCATCGATTCATTGTCCGGTGTCGGCCTGTTGGCATTGTTCCCGGTGTTCTGGCTGGCGGCCTCCGGCCTGGCCCGCAAGACTGCCATCGTCGGTGGCACGCTGGCCACGCTGCTGATGGTCTGGATCCCGATTTTCCTCGCCGATGGACCCACCACCGCGGTGCAGTTGAGCCGGCCGATGGTCCTGCCGCTGATGATGCTTGCCTTCGCCATCACCGTGGCGGTCGTCACCGAGAGCATGAAGGCCCAACGCAATGAGCTGAAGGCGAAGGATGCCGCGCTGCGGTCCGCGCTGGGAGCCAGCCATGACCGCGAGCGCCTGCTGGACGCCGTCGTCAACACCGTCAGCGTTGGTCTGGTGGCCGTGGACGCCGACGGCCACGACGTGTTGCTGAACCGAAAACAGCGGACGTTCCACCGGCTGGCGGCCCCCGCCGGCAGCGCCGATCCGGCCGAAGCGGAGTTGCTCATCTTCGCGGCCGACCGTTCCACCCCCTTGGCACCCCGGGACCGGCCGGTCTACCGGGCAATCCAAGGCGAAACTTTTTCCCAGCTGCTGGTCTGGGTTGGCCAGGGCGTCGGCGCCCGGGCTCTCTCTGCCACGGCCCGGCCGATCAGGGACGCCGACGGCCGGTTCGCCGGATCCGTGGTGGCATTTTATGACGTGACGGAACTGGTGGACGCGCTAGCCACCAAGGATGACTTCGTCTCCAATATTTCCCATGAACTCCGCACTCCCCTGACCTCCATCCTGGGCTATCTGGGCCTGGCCCTTGACGATCCGAGCGTCCTGACCAAGGAGGTGGTGCAGTACCTTCAGGTGGCCGAACGCAATGCCGACCGGCTGCTGAGCCTGGTGACGGATCTGCTCGCCACGGCCTCCAAGACCATGGAGATCAAACCGCGATTGACGAACCTCGCCGACATCATCGAGGACAGCCTCCACTCGGCCGGTCCGCCTGCAGCGGAGAACGGCGTCACCCTGCTCAACGACGGTCGGCAGCCGCTGATGGCGATGCTCGACGTCGGCCGGATCGGTCAGGTGCTGGACAACCTGATCTCCAACGCCATTAAATACTCGCCCGACGGCGGCACCGTCACCGTCCGTGCGCGGACGGTGGATGAATCGGTGGTCTGCGAAGTCCGGGATACCGGCATCGGTATGGACAGCTACGAGCAGAATGAAGCGTTCAGCAGGTTCTTCCGCGCCGGCCGAGCACGAAACCGGGCCATTCCCGGCGTGGGGCTGGGGCTGCTGATCACGAAAACCATCGTCGAAAACCACGGGGGCCGGATGCACCTGCAGAGCGAGCGGGATGTCGGAACCACCATCGGCTTCACTATCCCGCTCCATGGACCGGGATCAGCGGTCGGGCCGGACCCGGCGGCGGAGCTCACCCCGCTGGCCGTGCTGCCCGGTTAGGTTGTACTGCCGGTTAGGTTGTAGTGCCCGTGAGGCTGTACTGCCGGTGAGGCGGGATCCGGCTGGTGGAATTAACCAACGGAGATGCGCTGATAATCACGTTCTTACCCCAGAGATCCTCCGTGTAGCAGCTGATCAGAATCAGTCTGCCCGGAACGACATCCCAGATGTCGCTGTCCTTGAGGGTGTCCTTGTCATGGGTGCTGACAGAGTCAACGCGATAGGCCAAAGCGCCAGTGCCCGTGACGACCGTCAAGACATCGCCGACCTTCGCCTGGGCGCTGAGGTGGTTGAACGGAGCGTCCCTGCCCTCCCAGCTATGTCCCACGATGTACGTGGTGTTCGTTGAACCGGTGCCCGGCATCCCGTAGGAGGACAACCAGTATGCATTTTCGGTCAGCGGTGGATCCAGCTCCTGACCATTGGTTTCGGCGTCCGTGGGAGTCAACGGCAGAACAGCAAGATCGATGCCGGTTGCCGGGTACACGAGCCGCTCCGGCGGAGCGGCGGCCAGACCAGGCGGTAGCACATCCGGCGCCGCTGAGGGATCCGCCAGCGCTGACGGAACCGGCGAAGGAACGGGAGCCGTTGAAAACGCCGTGGAAGGCGCGGTGGCGGCGATATCCGCGGAAAG
>CAJDTL010000064.1_pt1 | contig 24275 bp, 22 predicted proteins | sample 7389871 | NCBI WGS metagenome assembly CAJDTL01 (sample SAMEA7055650, study PRJEB34461) | soil metagenome | biome: terrestrial ecosystem; feature: Peninsula; material: soil | place: Antarctica | collected 2016 | reverse complement strand
ACTTCTATACCGCCACTCTCGACTTCGAAGTCCTCCTGGATGTGCCGCTACCTCAAATCGGTGGCCGCTGGATCACCGTCGCCCCGCGCGGAACGACCGCCGCGCTGGCCCTCATCCCCGCCGACAGCACCTCGCCCGCCGGGATCGACACCCGCATCCGCTTCCACAGCGACGACGCCGAAGCCACCCATGCGGCATTATCTGCCCGCGGGGTAGAGGTCGGTGAACTCTTGCGCTGGCCCGGAGTTCCGGCGATGTTCACCGCGCAGGACCCCGACGGCAACAGTTTCGTGATTGTCGAGTAGAGCAATGGGTGACTACACGCGCCACCCTGGAGTCGACGCCTACCTCGGCGCCCTCCCTGACTGGCAGCGCGACATCTGCCGTGAGCTGCGCGATCTCATCCACGAAGCCGAACCCGACATCGAAGAGACCATCAAACGCCGCGTTCAGCCGTACTTCACGCTCAACGGCAACGTGTGCGCCCTGCTCGCCGCCAAGGACCACGTCAACCTGTTCCTCTACGACGGCTTGATCGTCCCGGACCCCGACCACATCATCACCAGCGGACACACCAACAAGACCGCCCGCACCATCGCCTTCCACCGCGACACAACCCTCCCTCTCGGGCCGCTGACCACCATGCTGCACCAGATCTGCGCGAACAACCGCGCCGGCGGCTGGCGAAAGATCAAAAACGACACGTGAGGTGGGCCCACGAAGGGAGAGCGCCCGGCTGGCGGACACACCGGCCGGTCAGGACCTGCCACGGCTCCAGGTGCCGACACCACCGGATCCGGCCACCAGAACCCGGAACCGGGTCCGGGACAAGGACCTGCCCCTGAAAGCCTACGGCCAGTCCCCGACATCCGCCACGTTCAGGGTCTTCGCGGGCGCCGGACCGTCCACGAGGGCGCTCGACCTCCGACCAGTCCCGTTGCGGCATCCAGGTAGAAAATGTCCCGGGCGCCGTTCTGGCCGCCGCACGCGCCGTTCCCGGATACAATATTGTGCAGCATGCCGCTCCAGCGGACCGACCGGAAACCGCCGGTGAAGACACCAACTCCAGCAAGGAACGACTTTGACCGTGGACAACCAACAGCGGGCAAGCACTCCTTTTGCGCGCGTAGGCCGCAATGAATTCGGCTACAGCATCAAGCAGGTAGACCAGTTTCTCACCCGCGCCCGCGCTGACTACACGTCGGAGGACCCCGGCAAGAAGACGCTGACCAGCCACGATGTACGGACGGTTTTCTTTGATCCGGCCAAGGGCGGCTATGAGGCGCTGGCCGTCGACGCCGCCCTTGACCGGCTGGAGGATGTCTTTGCCCAGCGCGAACGGGACAGGCTGGTCAGTGCCCAGGGGGAAGAGGCTTGGCTGCTGCAGATCGGCAGGATTTCCTCCGTGCTCCGTGCCCGGCTGCACCGCGCCGCCGGCGAACGGTTCCGCCGGCCCAAGCGCAAGGTCCGCAGCTACAGTGTGGAGGACGTTGATCGGCTTTGCCACGAGCTGTTGGGTTACTTCGAAGAGAACAAACCGCTAAGTGTGGACGTCGTCCGGCGGGCGGTATTCGCCCCGGCCAAGGGCGCGGAGGGCTATGAGGAAAGCCAGGTGGACGCGTTCCTGGATCGCGTTGTCGAACTGATGGCGTCCATCGATTAGCAGTCGGCCTGCGTTTTCACTCCACAACGGATGATGGGGCCGGAACGGCCAGTGGGGCTGATGTGGCGATACGTCCCGGCCTCCGATAGCTCCGTCGGTTGCGGAGTGCAAAATACCCTATGACACACCGAGCGGCCTTTCCGGTGCGTGCAGTCTGGTCATGATCCGCATGACCGCCCCCGGTCGCCGGCTCTGTGTCCCGAGTGAGACCAGCACCATCACCAAGAAGGCCGTCGGCACGGTCCAGGCGGCAGGCTGGGCCAGGAGTTCCTGCGCGAATCCGGCGCCGGGCACCTCCGAGCTGAGCAGGATGGCACCTCCGCACAGTGTCCCGCCGGTGAGCATCCCGGCAATTGCGCCGGTGTCCGTCAATCGTCGCCACCAGATTCCCAGCAGCAGCAGCGGGCACAAGGTGGAGGCGGTAAAGGCAAAGACGAGTCCCACGCTCCCGGCCAGGGCCAATGACGCGGTGCTGAGCGCCACCGCCAGCGGCACCACTGCCGACAGCACGGCAGCCACGCGGAACCCCCGGACGCTGCCGCCGAACAGGTCCTGGCTGACCACCCCGGCCAGCGAGACCACCAGCCCGGACGTGGTGGACAGGAACGCTGCAAAGGCGCCCGCGATCACCAGCACTGACAGCAGATCCCCGGCCGGTCCGCCGATCAGCCGTCCCGGCAGCAGCAGCACAGTGGCATCGGCCTGCCCGCCGGCGGCCAGCTCCGGCAGATACATCCGCCCCAGCACCCCATAAATGGTCGGGAACAGGTAAAACACGGCGAGCAGCCCCAGCACAATCAGCGTGGTCCGCCGGGCGGTGCCGCCGTCCGGGTTGGTGTAGAAGCGGACCAGCACGTGCGGCAGGCCCAACGTCCCAAAGAGCAGAGCGGCCATCAGGGACAGAGTGCGGTACGGACTGGCAGCGGCAATCGTGTTCAACTCGGGGGAGAAGGCAGCGCCGCCGCCGGTCACGGGCTGGCCGCCGGAGCCGAGCACCAGGAGCGCGAAGATCACCGGTACGGCGATGGCCGTGAGCTTGAGCCAGTACTGGAATGCCTGGACAAAGGTGATGGAACGCATGCCGCCGGTGATGACTGTAAAGCAAACGACGACGACGACGGCCACCGCGCCGATCCAGGACGGCAGGCCGGTGGTAATCCGGATGGTCAGTGCTGCCCCATGCAGCTGCGGCACGATGTAGAACCAGCCGACGACGACCACCAGTGCGCTGGTGACGTTCCGGGCCCGGCGCGACTGGAGCCGCGCCTGGGCAAAATCGGGAAGCGTGTAGGCACCCGAACGCCGCAGCGGAGCGGCCACGAACATCAGCAGCATCAGGTAGCCGGCGGTGTACCCCAACGGAAACCACAGACCATCAATGCCCGAAACCATGATCAGGCCCGCGATGCCGAGAAAACTCGCCGCTGAGAGGTACTCGCCGCCGATGGCCGAGGCATTCCACCACGGCCGTACCGTCCGGGACGCGACGTAAAAATCGCTGGTGGTGCGCGAAACGCGCAGGCCGTAGAAACCAATCAGCGCGGTGACTATGGAAACCCCGGCCAGCGCCGCATACCCGATAACGGGATTCACTTCTCGTCCACCAGATCACGGTATCGTGCCTCGTTACGCGATGCACTGCGCACGAACAGCCACGCGCACAGGCCGATCACGGGGTAGATTCCCAGGCCCAACACAAGCCAGGGCAGCGGAACCGTCGCCACGGTAATGCCGCTGAAATCCGGAGCGAAGGCCAGCAACAGGCCGCAGCCCAGCAGAAACAGCAGAAAACCCGACGCCACGACCAGTGCAAGCCGGAGCTGCGAGCGGATCAGCGAGGTAATGAATACCTCACCGACCGCCGTCTGCTCGGCCACCTCGCGTGACACCGGGAACGACCCGGGGGACGACCGCGCCAACGAACGCGGCGCCACCACCCGGACACGCACCAGGACTGCCGCTTCGCCGCCGTTGTCGCGCAGACTGCCGTCGTCGTCGTCGTCGTCCGTCATGCCGTCGTCCCGCGTAGGGTTGGCGGCGTTGCCGCCGAGACTAGCGTCGTCGTCCCGCGGGAGAGCGGGCGGGTCCGCTGCGTTCATGGCAGTGGCCTGACCCGGGTGGACTTGAGCGTTTCCCGAAGGGCGGGCAGATGCCGGCGGCTGACCGGAAGATCGGCACCGGCGACGGAGACAATGGGTTTGCCGGAGCCGAGCTTCAGCGCCGTCACGTGGGTCATGCAGACCAGGTAGGAACGGTGGATCCGCAAAAAGCCGGCGGCCGTCCATTGGTGTTCCAGGTCTGCCAGCGGGACCCTGATCAGGTAGCTTGAGTCCTGGGTGTGCAGCCGGGCGTAGTCTCCCTGCGCCTGCACGAACCGCACCTCGTCGCGGCGGATGACCTTGCTCGTTCCGCCCTGATCCACCGTAATCATCTCTGGTTTGGGGGCGCCCTCGGATGGTCCCGCCGCCAGCTCCGTGATCCGTCCGACGGACCGCGCCAGGCGTTCCGCCCGGACGGGTTTGAGCAGGTAATCGACCGCGGCCAGTTCAAACGCCTCCAAGGCGCAGTCCTCATCGGCGGTGACGAACACCACGGACGGAGGATCGGGCCGGGCGTTGACCGCCCGCGCCAGCTGAATCCCCGAAAGACCGGGCATGTGTATATCAAGGAACATCGCGTCCACCTCGAACCGTTCCAGCGCGATGAGTGCCTGGCTCCCGCTCGAGGCCTGATGGATGACGCCGATCCGATTGTCCCGGCCGAGCAAAAAGGCGAGCTCCTGCACCGCGGGGAGCTCATCGTCGGCAACGAGGACATTGATCATGTGCACTAGCTTAGATGAGCCCGTCCCGGGGCGGAGTCCGCCCACTCGCGGGAATCAGCGCAGCGTTGGGCTCTGGCTGCGCGCACGTTGCCCTCCCTCGGGAATCTGCGCTGCGTTGGGCACTGGCTCCGCGCACGATGCCCTCCGGCGCATTGGAGCGGCCCGGTTCTGCGCCGTTTGCCGCGGCCTTCTGCCCCGGCACGGCGGCCTTTCTGCCGGCGGGCGGCCTCAGGCGTTGTGCTGCGGCTGGGACTTCGGGACACGCATGGTGATCAGCGTCCCGGCCCCAGGTGCGGTCTCGATGACCAGACCATAATCGTCGCCGTAGACCTGGCGGAGCCGGGCGTCAACGTTGCGCAGGCCGACGTGCTCGCCGTCCTTATGTCCGGCCAGCACGGCGCGCAGATGGCCAGGCTCGATCCCTGCGCCGTCGTCCTCAATCATGACCTCGGCCAGGGCGCCCAGATCGTTGGCGGCTATCCGGATATGGCCGACACCTTCCTTGGCCTCCAGCCCATGCCGGACGGCGTTTTCCACCAGCGGCTGCAGGCTCAGAAACGGGATCACCGTGCTGAGCACCTCCGGCGCTATCCGCAGACTGACCTCCAGCCTGTCGCCGAATCGTGCGCGCTCCAGCAGCAGATAGCGGTCGATGCAGCGCAGCTCCTCGGCCAGCGTGGTGAAGTCCCCGTGCCGGCGGAAGGAATAGCGGGTGAAATCGGCGAACTCCACGACCAGATCCCGGGCCCGGACGGGATCCGTGGTGATGAAGGAGGCGATGGCATTGAGCGAGTTGTAGATGAAGTGCGGGCTGATTTGCGCCCGCAGCGCCCGGACCTCCGCCTCCGCCAGCAGTGTACTTGACGCAGAGAGTTCGGCCAGCTGGATCTGCGCGGCCACCCAACCCGCGACCTCGTTGGTCGCCCGTACCAAACCTGCGCTGGCCTGCGGGGCGAAGGCGGCGACCGAGCCAAGGACCCGCGAATCGACCTGGATGGGGGAGATCACCACCTCCTTCAGCAGCGGTTCCGCCTTGGCCAGTCCCAGGGTCGCCTGCATTCCGCCGTCGAGCGTGCTGACCTGCGTACGGCCGGTGGAGAGTGCCTTCGCCGCCAAAGCCAGCACGTCGGCCCGCGCCTCGTCGTGCTCGGCGCTGCCGGCGCCGTCCCAGGCCAGCAGGCTGGACTCGTCCGTCATGGCGAACGCGCCGCAGTTCAGCAGCGCGCGCAGATGCCGGCTGGCCTTGAGCGCCCCGGCCGGTTCGAGTCCGTTGCGCAGGTTAGCTCCGGCGAGGGCGGCGGTGTGCAGCGTGGTGTAGGTGGCGCGTTCGGCGTCGGTGCCCAGTTCACGGTACGACCGGGAGAGCCGGAATCCTACGCCGGCCACGATGGCGGCAGCGGCGGCCACGACGGCGACCGCCGCGATGAGGAACAGCGTCGATTCGGCCATGCAGCTAAGACTAACCGGACGACGGCGGCGCAAACGTAAGACCACCCCGAGGGCAGCGGCGCAATCGATTGAGCAGTAGGTGTCCCTTTCAGGCGCCAAAAGAGCACCTGCTGCTCAGTCGATGACGGGGTGGAGGGGGGATCGGGCTGTCGTTCGGCGCACGGATTGCGCCGTTGGGCGACGGTGGACGCGTCATCACCCGCCGACGGCCCCGGCACCGTGCATCGTGATAAGCATCACATTCACTCAAGGAGGAATTATGGGTATTTCCGCCCACAGTACCGCGGAGGATCCGGCGCTTGCCGTGGACTTCGTGGCGGAGCAGGCTTCGGAGGAGTTTCAGGAGCTCCGGACCCGGCACCGCAATTTTGTCTTTCCGCTGGCGATCGGATTTCTGCTCTGGTACTTCGCCTACGTTCTGCTCGCCGACTACGCACACGACTTCATGTCCACGAAGGTCTGGGGCAGCATCAATATCGGCCTGATTCTGGGCCTGCTGCAGTTTCTCAGCACCTTTGGCATCACCACCTGGTACGTCAGCTACGCCAACCGGAAGCTTGACCCCGCCGCCGACAAGATCCGCCGCCGGCTCGAGGGCCCGCTGACCAAGGAAGAGGCCACCAAATGAGCGCCCCGTTCGCCGTGCCGCTGATCGCGCCGATGGAAGGACTCGGGGCGCAGATGAAGGACACCTCCTGGGTGAACATCCTCATCTTCAGCCTTTTTGTGGCCATCACGTTGGTGGTGGTCTTCCGGGCCAGCCGCAATAACAAGACCGCCGCAGACTACTACGCGGCGGGCCGTTCATTCAGCGGCGGCCAGAACGGTACCGCCATCGCCGGCGACTACCTCTCCGCCGCCTCGTTCCTAGGCATCACGGGCGCCATTGCCATCAACGGCTATGACGGCTTCCTGTACTCGATCGGTTTCCTGGTGGCGTGGCTGGTCGCGCTGCTTCTCGTGGCCGAACTGCTGCGCAACACGGGCAAGTTCACCATGGCCGACGTGCTGTCCTTCCGGCTGAAGCAGCGTCCGGTCCGCATTGCGGCCGCGACGACCACGTTGATGGTCTGCTTCTTCTATCTGCTGGCACAGATGGCCGGCGCCGGCGGCCTGGTCTCCCTGCTGCTGGGCCTTGACAGCAAGGACACTCTCGGCCAGGCGGTGGTCATCGTCGTGGTCGGTGCGCTGATGATTGTGTACGTTCTGATCGGCGGGATGAAGGGCACAACCTGGGTGCAGATCATCAAGGCCATGCTGCTGATCGCCGGCGCCGCAGTGATGACGGTCATCGTGCTCGCCATGCACGGCTTCAATTTGTCCACCCTGATGGACGCCGCGGTCACCAAGGCCGGCGACGGCGGCGCCGCCCTGCTCAACCCCGGCAAGGCCTACGGCGCCACGGGGACATCAAAGCTGGACTTCATCTCGCTCGCCCTGGCTCTGGTGCTCGGTACCGCGGCCCTGCCGCACGTTTTGATGCGCTTCTACACGGTGCCGACCGCCAAGGAAGCGCGCCGATCGGTGGTCTGGGCCATCTGGCTGATCGGGATTTTCTACCTCTTCACGCTGGTGCTCGGCTACGGCGCCGGCGCGCTAATCGGTTCGAAGGAAATCCTGGCCGCTCCCGGCGGCGTCAATGCGGCGGCGCCCCTGCTGGCTTTCGTGATCGGCGGTCCTGTGCTGCTGGGCTTCATCTCCGCCGTCGCCTTCGCCACCATCCTGGCGGTGGTGGCCGGTCTGACCATCACGGCTGCGGCATCGTTTGCGCATGATATCTATGCGAATGTCATTGCCAACGGCGAGGTCAATCCGCAGACGGAGGTCAAGGTCGCGCGCCGCACCGTCGTCGTCATCGGAATTGTCGCTATCGCGGGCGGTATCCTGGCCAACGGTCAGAACATCGCCTTCCTGGTGGCGCTGGCCTTCGCGGTGGCGGCAAGCGCAAACCTGCCGACCATTCTTTACTCGCTGTTCTGGAAACGATTCACCACCCAGGGCGCGCTGTGGAGCATGTACGGCGGCCTGGCTGCGGCGATCATTCTGATTGCGCTCTCGCCCGTTGTCTCCGGCAACGCCAAGGCCATGATTCCGGGCGCGAATTTTGCCCTGTTCCCGCTCGCCAACCCGGGACTCGTCTCCATCCCGCTGGCGTTCCTGCTGGGCTGGCTCGGCACCGTCCTGGACAAGAGGAAGGAAGATCCGGCCATGCAGGCGGAAATGGAAGTCCGTTCGCTGACAGGTGTCGGGGCCGAAAAAGCGACCTCGCACTGATCATGAACTGAAGACACCGGCCGAAGAACAAAGAGAATGAGTAGGACCCTGCGCCATTGGCGCGGGGCCCTACTCATTGCCCGGCGGCGTGCTTGCCGGTGGCGTTTCTTGTCAGTGGTGGTGCCCTGCCGGGTCGTGGAGCGCCGGAGCAGTGCTGCCGTGCTCGCCGTGCGGGACCGCGTGCAGACCGGCCGTTGTGGCGGCAAGCCCCGGCGTGGCCACCGCCGACACCAGCAGCGCGGCGGCAAACATCGCGGCCAGCAGCCGACCCGCCGGCGGGGCCGTCGTCGTTCCCCCGATTAATATTCCGTGAACCGGCATCCCCGGCGCGGCTGTTCCCCGGGCCGTGGAGTGTGCCGCGCCGGTGCGGTACAGCCAGCCGAGGCATCCCAGCATGGCCAGCTCCAGGACGACGGCGCACGCGGCGCAGAGGTCGAAGGTGCGGTTGGCTGCGGGTAGCTGCCATAGGCCATAGATGATGGCCAGCAGCTGGGCTACCACCGCGGCGGGCAGGATCCTGATGGTCAGAACGGGCCAGACCGCGGATCCGCGGCGCAGGGACTGGACGGCCCACAGGAGCAGACAGATGCCCCAGGCCGCCACGATCACCGCGCCGGCCAGCGAAACGGGTCCTGTCGCCGCCGTCGTCAGCGGTCCTGTCGCCGCCGTCGTCAGCGGTCCTGTCGTGCCCGGCACCCCGGATCCGTTGGACCGCAGTGCCGTTGCGAGCAGGTTGGAGCTCAGCCCGAACGTCAGCGCGGCGGAACCGAATGCGGCGAAGCCGGTGAACAGCCGGACCGTTTCCGGAAGCAGAGCCGCGGTTCCGGGCACCGATCCCTTGCGGGCCCGGCCGGCCCGGACATGCAGCCGGCCGCTGGCGGCGGTGGACATCGGCTACGCCGTGCGCCCGGCCGCGACGGAGCGGCGGGATACCTTCTTGTCCTGGGAAAGGCCGACTCCGAGCAGCAGGACGGCGCTGGCCAGGTGCAGGACATTGTCCGCGCCGTTGAGGGCAATGATGTTCAGGGAGCTACCGAGGAGGAACAACCCCAGGATGCCGACCAGCAGATAGACGCCGCCGATGGTCGTATTAACTGACCGGGCGGCGGGGACCGAGGTGAGTCCGGCGAGCAGCAGGGCAGCGCCGATGGCCAGGTGGATGATGTTGTGCAGGGGGTTGACTGCGAAGACGATGAGGTTGACGCCCTCGGTGGCGAAAAAGCCGATGCCGGCGGTGACGAAGAATCCGAGGGTGCCGACCAGAAGGTATACGGCACCGAAGATTGTTGCGATCAGCCTGTTGGGTGACGTGCGCATGATAAAAGCCTTCCATAGCGCGGGTCCGCCTCACAGTGCGGTTCCCGGGGTGTCCACAGTTCCGGGCGGAACGTGCATCCTTAGTTCGCTGCACGGAAGATAAAGGATGGGCGCATGGCGGGAATTTACCGGCGGCCGCATTCGAGGCTGCTGGTGCCTGTGAGGCTGCTGGTGCCAGTGATGCCTGGTGGGGCTGCTGGGGTTGGCGGGGCAATCCCGGCGCCGTTTGCCGAACTGGATCCGGGGTGGGCGGCTCATTCTGCGCAGAGTTGGACCGGGCGGACGCGCCCGATGCCGCCCTGCGCACCCGATCGTCCTAAGCCTGCGCAGACGGCAGCGCAACTGCAGATTATTCCCGGGCCTGCGGCGTGGCCGCTGGTGACGTGGCCCTCAGCGGGCCGCCTAGCCGGCGTTCCGGGGGCCGCGCTGCAGCAGGGGGCCGAGCCGGAACGGGATCAGTTCACCCATGGCCAGCGACGTATCCGTACGTTCGACGCCGTCGCAGGCCTGGATCTTGCCGTTAATCCGGAAGAGGTCCTCGGCATCGGTGCAGACGACCCGGACCAGGAGATCGGCCGTCCCGGTGAGTCCAAAGGCCTCGAGGACCTCGGGGATCTGAGCCACCGCCTCGGTAATGGCACCGAGCTTCTGTTGCTGGACATGGATCGAGATGAAGGCCAGCAGCGGGTAGCCGAGCGCGGCCGGGTTGATCCGCCGTTCGAAGGTCAGAAAGACGTTCCTGGTCTCAAGCGCTGCCATCCGGGCCTGCACCGTATTGCGGGACAGCCCGAGCGTTTGCGCCAAGGCCACCACGGTGCGGCGGGCGTCTTTGGCCAGCGCCATCAGGAGCCGCATATCGGTACCGTCCAGGGGTTGCATAGTGCGCAATATTAGCACGGTGGAGACCATCAAAATAGCGCATTCTGCTCAATATTATGGCTGTCGGTTGTGCCATCCGGGTCCCGTGAGTAGGGTCACAATACATACGGGCAAGGGAGCCCGTGGACAGCCGTACGGTCACAAACCGGGGCTGGGACGGGCCATGAACCACAAGTTCGCGGCCGGTCAAGACAACGTGTAAAGGTTGCGTGAAACTATGTTGAAGGACGAGACAGCCCCCAGCCCGGGCTTTCAACAGACGAAGATGATCCAGCTCATCACTCCGCGCGGCACCCGCATCGGCCACCCGGAATTTGACCGCTGGCTGCAGGACATCGACGGCGAACGGCTGTGCGCGCTCTACGAAGACATGGTGGTTATCCGCCGGATCGACACCGAAGCCACGCATCTGCAGCGCCAGGGGGAGCTGGCGCTCTGGCCGCCGCTGCTGGGTCAGGAAGCATCCCAGATCGGCTCCGCCCGCGCCCTCCGCAGCGACGATTTCGTCTTTTCCAGCTACCGGGAAAACGGCGTGGCCTATTGCCGCGGCGTTGACCTGACGGACCTGCTCCGCGTCTGGCGCGGCAATGTTTCCTCGGGCTGGGATCCGTTCAGCGTCAATATGGCCACGCCGCAGATCATCATCGGCGCCCAGACGCTGCACGCCACGGGGTATGCACTGGGGATCCAGAACGACGGCGCGGATTCCGTGGCCATCACGTACTTCGGCGACGGGGCGGTCAGCCAGGGCGACGTCAACGAGGCGCTCGTTTTCGCGGCGAGCTTCCAGGTGCCGGTGATCTTTTTCTGCCAGAACAACCACTGGGCCATTTCCGAACCGGTTGGACTGCAGTCGCACATTCCGATCGCGGACCGGGCCCCCGGCTTCGGCATCCCCTCCCTGCGCGTGGACGGGAACGACGTGCTCGCCGTGCTGGCCGCCACGCGGATTGCCCTGGACCGCGCCCGCACCGGCGGCGGACCCACCTTCATCGAGGCGGTCACCTACCGGATGGGTCCGCACACGACGGCGGATGATCCGACCCGCTACCGGGATGCCAATGAGCTGGAGGACTGGGCGGCCAAGGACCCGATCTCCCGGGTAGAGGCACTCCTGGCCAACGATGGACTGTTCACGCCGGCGCTGCAAGCCGGCGTCGCCGCCAAGGCCGACGCCGTCGCCAAGGAAATGCGCGCGGGCTGCATCGGTCTGCCGGAGCCGGCTCCGCTGGACGTTTTTGACAATGTGTACAGCACCCAGAATTCCTGGCTGGACCGTCAGCGCGACCACTATTCCCGTTACCTGGCCGGCTTAGAAAGTACCGGCTTTGCCGGCGCCGAAGGAGGCAACTGATGTCCACCATGACATTCAGCCGGGCCATTAATGCGGGCCTGCGCAAAGCGATGGACGAAGATCCGAAGGTCCTGCTGATGGGGGAGGACATCGGCAAGCTCGGCGGCGTCTTCCGCATCACGGACGGTCTGCAGAAGGATTTCGGTCCGCAGCGGGTGATGGACACACCGCTGGCCGAGGCAGCCATCCTGGGCACCGCCGTCGGGCTGGCCTACCGGGGCTACCGGCCGGTCTGCGAGATCCAGTTCGATGGCTTCATCTACCCGGCCTTTGACCAGATCGTCGCGCAGGTGGCCAAACTGCATTACCGCACGCAGGGCAAGGTGAAAATGCCCATCACCATCCGGGTCCCGTTCGGCGGCGGGATAGGTTCGCCGGAGCATCATTCCGAATCGCCGGAGGCCTATTTCACGCATACATCAGGCCTGCGGGTGATCAGTGTGTCCAATCCGCAGGACGCGTACACCATGATCCGGCAGGCCATTGCCTGCGATGACCCGGTGCTGTACTTCGAACCCAAACGCCGTTACCACACCAAGGGCGACGTGGATGACACCCAGGATCTGCGTGATGCGCTGCCGATGGAAAGTGCGCGGGTCGTTACCGCCGGGACGGATGTCACGCTGGTGACCTATGGCCCACTCGTGCAGACCGCCCGCGATGCAGCCGTGGCCGCCTCGGATGAGGGGATTTCCGTCGAGGTGATCGATCTGCGCTCTCTGGCACCGATCGATTTTGCCCCGCTGGAGGCCTCCGTGCGCAGGACTGGACGGCTGGTCATCACGCATGAGGCAGCGCAGTCCGGCGGCCTGGGTGCGGAGATCGCGGCCAGTCTCACGGAACGCTGTTTTTCCTACCTGGAAACGGCACCGGTCCGGGTGACAGGCTTCGATGTCCCGTATCCGCCGTCCAAACTGGAAAAGTATCATCTGCCCGATTTGGACCGGATTCTGGACGGCGTTGACCGTGCACTGGGCAGGCCGAACTCCCTGAGCGGGCTGGAAGGGTGAGCATGATCAAGGAATTCAGACTCCCGGATCTGGGCGAAGGCCTGACCGAATCCGAAATCGTGGCCTGGAAGGTCGCGGTGGGGGACACGGTCACGCTGAATCAGGTGATTGCCGAGGTGGAGACCGCGAAGGCCGTGGTGGAGCTGCCCTCGCCCTACGCCGGCGTGATCGCGAAACTGCACGAGCAGCCCGGCACCGTGGTGGAGGTCGGCTCACCGATCGTTTCCTTCGAGCTCGCCGGGACCGACGACGGCGGCACCCCGGTGGGCGGACAAGCCGGCCCCGCTTCGTCCCCGGCGGTCGAGCAGGCGGGCGCGGCTTCGTCCCCGGCGGTCGAGCAGGCGGGTGAGACCCCGGCGGCCGCCGACGCGGCCAAGCGCGTTCCGACCCTGGTCGGGTACGGTGCCGAGGTGGAAACGAACGGCCGGCCTGCCCGCCGTCGTCGTACTGTTACGGCGACCGCCGCTTCCGCTGCGACCACCGCGCCGACCGCCGCTTCGTCCGGTGATCGACCGAGGCCGGCCGCGGCCGCGTGGAGATCCGAGGCCGTGCAGACCCAGCCCACGGCACCGGCCGAGCGTCCGCGCTCCACTCCTCCGGTCAGGAAACTGGCCAAGGACCTCGGCGTGGCATTGACGATCCTCAAGGGGACGGGACCCAACGGGCTCATTGTGCGTGACGATGTGCTGGCCGTTGCGGAGGCCTCACCGGCACCATCGGGCGCGGATCTCAACGCGGACGCACACGGCCTTGAAGGAGCGGATCGTCCAGCGCGCGAGATCCGCACCCCCATCAAGGGTGTGCGCAAACATACCGCTGCGGCCATGGTGGCGAGTGCGTTCACCGCCCCGCATGTGAGCGAGTTCCTGACCATCGATGTGACCCCAACGATGGAACTGCTGGCCAAGCTCAAGGCCAGCCGCGGGTTTGCCGGCTACAAACTGACGCCGCTGACGCTGGTGGCCAAGGCGCTATGCATCGCTGCGGCACGCCAGCCGTCGGTGAACTCGCGCTGGGACGAGGCCAATGGTGAGATCGTCACGATGAATTACGTCAACCTTGGCATCGCGGCGGCCACTCCGCGCGGCCTCATGGTGCCCAATATCAAGGATGCCCAGGCGCTGAACCTGATGCAGCTCTCCATGGCACTGACGGAGCTTACGGATACGGCGCGGGCCGGGAAAACCACTCCGGCGGCGCTGAGCGGGGGCACCATCTCCATCACGAACATCGGTGTCTTCGGGATCGACGCGGGGACGCCCATCCTCAACCCGGGCGAGGCGGCGATACTGGCGATGGGTGCCGTGCGCCGTCAGCCGTGGGAATTCCAGGGGGACATTGCGCTGCGTCAGGTCATGACGCTGAGCCTTTCCTTTGACCACCGGCTGGTCGACGGGGAGCAGGGATCGCGGTTCCTCGCCGACATTGGCGCTATTCTGGCGGAGCCGGGCATGGTCCTGACGATGATCTGACCGGCGGGAGCGGTAAGCTCCCGCCGGCCCGCGAAACCGCCGACGCCCCGGCTGCCGACCACGAGCATTTCAGCGCCGCGGCTCGCCTCGATCAGTGCCTGAGCCGGTTGTCCGCGGACGGTCCTCGAACGCAGTCCCGGCGGCGGGCTGTCGCCAAAGGTCTGCCAGCAACCGGGCCAGGACGGCCTTGGCATCCTTTGTCAGGATGCCAGCTCTGAGGGATGTAAGTGCCGAATACGGGCTCGAACTGCCACACCACGACGGCCTCAAGCGGGCGGCCCAATGCCGCGGCGAGCCGTGCCGCCTCGCGCAGGGGCCTATGTCCCCCGATGTCCGCGGAACCGCAGACCATGCCGGAACTGACGGTCGTGGGGGGTGACGGACCTCGACCGCGTGTGGATTCAGCGGGGTCGACGTCTGCGCAGCGCCGTCCAGCCAAGGTAGGCACCCAGGCTTCCGACGGCTCCGATACCGGAACTCAGCAGCGGCAGCTGCCATTTCTGCCAGCGTGACGTGTCAGCGGCGGTGAGTTCACCGATGCCCTTAATGAACGCTGCGGTCAACATGCCGACGACGAGCCGGTTGCCGATCCGTTCCACGCGTCCCACGAGCGGCTCGAGTTCAGCGGCCCGCAGATGAACTTCGACGCCGTCGCGGTCCACGATGGCGAGCAGGCGGCGAAGCTGCCCGGGAAGGTCCAGGCCGAGCTCGACGGCGTCGCTCCCGGCTTTGCTCAGCTTTCGGGCGAAGGCGGCCACAGACAGCCGCTCAACAGCCAGTTGTTGTGCGTAGGGACCGAGCACTTTCCCGAGCTGAAATGTCGGGTCCAGCAGCACGCCAAGTCCCTCGGTCATGAGCACCATTTTCAGCAGCATCGCCATCTCCCGCGGCAGCTGAAGGTGATGGCGGCGCAGAATTGTCAAGGCTTCCTGAATGAGCCGGACGACCGGCACATCCGCCAGGGGTTTGCCTTCGTATAGTCCGATCAGCGACACCACGTCCTGGCGCAGCTGCAGTGGTTCGGCGCGCTGGAGCGATGTCGCCATGTCGAGCAGGGCTGCCGTGACGCGGTCCGGGTCATGCCGGACCAGCGCGAGCAGCAGAAGTCCCAGCTGTGCGCGCAGTTTCTCATCGATCTCGCCGACCATACCGAAGTCAATCAATCCGATTCGTCCGCCGTCTTCGATAAACAGGTTTCCCGGGTGCGGATCGGCATGAAAGAAACCGTCTTCGAAAATCATCTTTGCAGCAGCGCCGGCCGCGCGGTTGGCCAGATCCCGCCGGTCTATGCCGGCGGCGTCAAGGGCCTCGAGGTCGCTGACCTTGATTCCCCTGATCCGCTCCAGAGTCAGGACGCGCGAGGTGGTCGTGTCCCAGAAAATCCGCGGGATATGGATTCCGTCGTCGCCGGCGAAGTTCGCGGTGAAACGCTCGGCGCTGCGGCCTTCCTGCAGGTAGTCCAATTCGGCACGCAGCGTCTGCGCGAATTCCGCAGCGATTCCGGTGAGATTGTAGTCGGCGGCGATAGCCCAGCGGCGGCTGGCCTGCGCGGCGAGGTTCTGCAGAATCTCCAGATCCTCTTCGATCTGGAGTACAACCCCGGGGCGACGAATCTTAACGACCACCTCTGTTCCGTCAGCCAAGGTGGCGGCGTGGGCTTGACCAATGGAGGCGCAGGCGAGAGGCTCGGAGTCGAAGGCGGCAAACAGCTCACTCGGGCGGGCGCCAAGTTCCTGGACGATCAGCTCTTCGACGGTCCCGGCGGGCAGGGCGGGAGCATCGTCCTGAAGCTTTGCGAGTTCCTCCCTGAACTCAGGAGGCAACAGGTCCGAACGTGTGGAGAGGACTTGGCCGAGCTTGATGAACGTGGGGCCGAGCTCCTCCAAGGCAAGGCGCAGGTGTTCCGCATTGCTGGGGGGTGCCTGCTCCCCGCCCGGAACTGCACGCGGGAAGGGCGCAAGTCTCTCGAGTCCGGTGACGCCGAGCAGCCAGGCGAGCCCGTGCCGTGACAGTGTCTCCGCCACCTGGCGGTAGCGCTCGAGGTGATTGGCCAATCCGGACCTCCCGACGTCAGGTACCGGACCCCGGCAACAGTGGTCGTCCCAGCGTATCCGACGCAGCTTTGGATGTGTGGGCGCTGTAGCCTTCCGGTGGCGCCAGCATTCATGAGGTGAGGGAGCAACGCAGGACCCGGACCCAAGCCGTGGCCGAGCCGGGAAAAACCATGCTAGTCCGGTCCGGATTGTCCAGCGGGGCGCGGCACGGCACGCGTGGTGCTGGTGCTCCGGACCAGCGTCGCGTTCGCCGTCGGCGGTGTACGGCTGGCCCGTGAAAAAGTCCTCATTTCGGAATCGGCGGCCGTCGAGGTCTCGCGCGGGTTGATATCCTCTGTTTGGACAAGACCGGTACACTCACTGAGGGCAGGATCGTCTTCGACGCCGTCCACGAGATCAACGCGGCGCTGACCCCGGGGTGAAAGCAAGCCCTGGCCTGGTTCGGCGCCGACCCCAGCGCCAATCCCACGACACGGTGCCTTGCCGAGGCGTTTCCGTCCGACGGCGTTCTCCCCTTGGTTTCCACGGTTGCGTTTTCCTCGACCAGGAAATGGAACGCCGTCAGTTTCGGCCCGGACCACCATGCGGCGGGCACATGGATACTCGGTGCCCCGGAGATGGTCCTATCCGGGGACGCCCCGATACGGCACAGGCTCTGACTGCGGCGGCCACCTTGGCATCGGGCGGGCTAAGGACGTTCATTTTGGCCCACATTCCCGGTATACCGGTTCTCATCCAGGACACCGGGGCGGCGCAGCTGCCGGCCGCCCCGCGCCCGGCCGTCCTGCTCACCTTCCGCGAAAAAGTGCGCCCGGACGCGGCACGGACGCTGTCTTATTTGCTTACGCAGGGCGTGGCACTGCGGATCATCTCCAGTGATGATCCCCGCACGGTCGCAGCGGTCGGCCGCGAGGTGGGCCTGGACACGGACACCGGTTACGACGCGCGCCAGCTGCCGGATGATGCGGACCTGATGGAAGAGGTAATGGAGAACCATGTTGTGTTTGGCCGGGTCACCCCCGTGCAGAAGAGAGACATGGTCCTGGCACTGAAACGGCGCGGACATACGGTCGCGATGACCGGTGACGGGACCAACGATGCCCAGGCGCTGAAGCTGGCGGACATCGGTATCGCCATGGATTCTGCCGCGGCCGCCACCTACGCCATCGCCATCGCCATTTCAGTATCCTTCGGAGCGCTGGTGTGGGCTTTCCCTTTCCTGCCGCGCCAGCTCTCCGCCACCGATGGGCTCACCATCGGGAGCGCTCCCTGGCGTTTTCCGTGTCAGCCGGGATCATCGTCGCCGCCGCTGGCCTTGCTGTCAACATCTATTCCACTCTCGCCGGCGGCTACACCGCCAATGAGGCGCGGACCGGTTCTGTCATCGCGCTCTCGCTCACGGCATTGTGGATTCTGGTGGTCATCTCCCGGCCACTGAATCTCCGGCGGCCTGGCATCATCGCTGGGATGTATATCGGACTGGGTCTCGTGCTGACCATACCTATCCTGCAGGGCTTTTTCCGGCTGGGATGGCGTCCGCCCCCTATACTGGCCGCGTCCCTGGCGGCCGCACTCAGTGGAACCCTCGCCATAGAAATCCTGACCCGGATCCACACCCGGCAACACCCGTACGGTTAAGCGTTTGGGGTCAGGTCCTGCAGGCCGACGACGGCGCACCAGCTTTGCGGCATACCGCCGGAACCGTGCCGGAACCCTGCCGGGATCCGGCGGTCAGGCCGGCAGCGGGGCGGCTAGGCCAGCAGGCCGGCGAGGGCCATGCGCTCGAGGATGGGGCGGGCTGTCCGGGCGGCAACTTTCCGGCCGTGGCTTCTAGCGCTGTGCGGGGTGGAGTTAATCAGCCCAAAGGTGGCCTGGACCTTGATCCGGCGGCCAGCGGGGTCCGCCTCGGGTTGGAGCCGGCCCAGTGCCGCGACCCACAGTTCAATGTAGCCGCGCTGAAGTTTGCGCACCGATGCCAAGTCCTGCTGGGCGAGATTGTCCAGATCGCGGTCCTGGACGCGGATCACATCCGGGTTCGACAGGGCGAAATCCACGTGGAATTCGATCAGCGTGCGCAGCGCCGCGGCGGCGTCTGTCGCGGCGGCAACCACCGTGGTGCCGCCGTCGAACAGGTCTACACTGACGCCGACCAGCAGGGCTCCAAGGACGGCCTGTTTGCTGCTGAAGTGGCGGTAAACCGCGGGCCCGCTGATGCCGGCCGCCGCGCCGAGGTCCTCGATGGAGACCCGGTTGAATCCGTGCTGGGCGAAGAGGCCGGCGGCGGCCGTCAGCAGGGCCTGCCGGCGGTCCGCCTTGGCCCTGCTGCGCAGCGTTGCTTGGCCGGCAGCTGTGGCATGGCTGCGCGTTGTGGACTCGCCGTCGTCGCTCATCATTCCTTCGTATGTGGACATCCTAGATAAGCCAGACTAGCCCAAACTCAGTTAGCAATCACTAACCAAACTGTTATTCGGCCTGCCTCGTCGCCCGGTCATGCCTGCCCCGCGTTTTTCCGGTGATCGACCAAGGCCGCCCGCGGCCACGTGGAGATCTGCTGCGGAATTTTAGGGGCGGGTCTCCTGACCTGCCTTCGCTATTCCGGACGGATCGGTCAGAAAGGTCCGTGTCCACAGATCCTGCACGTAGGACCCGTAGGCCTCCGGAGTCCAGCCGCGCCCCCCGACTAACTGCGTGTAATGCGGGGCGCCCGCTGTGGCCCAGACGACGTCGGCAATAAAGTCGTCGGAGAGCTCCGGCCGCAGCTGCCCAGTGCCGCGCAGGTCGGCGGCGAACATGCGCATGTTGGCTGCTCGCGGCAAGGAGATTTCCTTTTCCAGAGCCGCACAATCTGCGAGGCCCGCCCGGTCACGGCAGTCCCGGCCGCGGCTTCGCCTCCGCCGGCGGGCCGGCTCCTTGACCCCGCCGCGACAGACGGGGAAAAAGGGGGCTCCTGAGCCGGATCCGGGACGACTTTGCCATCGAGGTCGAGTCGCTGGCCGCGCTGGCAGCCCATTCCGTGGGTGCCGGAACCGGTGGCGGGCTGGTGGTGTTGGAGGAGGCGATCCGTGCGGGGATGACCGCTGTGGGCGCTTCCTTGCTGGAGGGCCTACTGGCCGCTGACCCTGGCCACCGCGGCCCGCGCGTGGAGTGTGGTTCCGGACATGTCGCCGTGTTCGTCTCCTACCGTGCCAAGGCCATCGATACCGTGCTCGGTCCCATCCGGATACAGCGGGCGTACTACCACTGCAGGGTGTGCCGGGCAGGGGTGGTGCCCCGGGATGTTGAACTTGGCGTGTGCGGAACATCCCTCTCCGGTGGGCTGCGGGCGATGATCGCCACCACCGGTGCCGCGGTGCCCTTCGCCCAGGCCGCAGCCCTGATCAAGGACCTGGCCGGGATCAACCTGGGCACGAAACGGGTCGAACGTGCTGCCGAGGCCGCCGGCGCCCAGGCCACTACCGCCCTGGACGCCGATACCGAGGCGGTGCTGGCCGGCCACGTGGTTCCCTTGCCGCCGGTGCCGGCACCGGAAATTCTGTACATCGCCGTGGACGGGACCGGGGTGCCGATGACGCCGGCCGAAACGACCGGCCGGGCCGGCAAATACCCCGACGGGCGGGCCCGGACCCGCGAGGCGAAACTCGCCTGCCTCTTCACCCAAACCGGCCTCGATACCGACGGACGGCCGATGCGGGACGCGGACTCAACCAGCTACCTGGCCACCCTGGAACCCGTGGAGAAATTCTCGGAACTCGTGGCCGCCGAGGCACGCCGGCGCGGTTCCGAGCACATCCGCCAACTCCTCGCCCTCGGCGACGGGGCGCACTGGATCTGGAACCTGGCCACGGCCCGCTTCCCCGAAGCGACCCAGATCGTGGACCTCTTCCACGCCCGAGAACACCTCCACGAACTCGCCGATCTCCTCTCCTTCATCATCACCGAGGACCCCAACGACTGGTACCAGGCACGACGGACCGAGCTGGACAACGGCGACATAGACGCCATCACGACCGCCGCCATGATCTACCCGCTCGTCGGCACCAAAGCCACCGAACGCCGCAAGGCACTGGCCTACTTCCAAACCAACGCCCACCGCATGCGCTACGCCCGCTTCCGCCGCCTGGGCATGTTCGTCGGCTCCGGCACCGTCGAAGCCGGCTGCAAAGCCGTCATCGGCCAACGCCTCAAACTCTCCGGGATGCGCTGGTCCGGCAACGGCGCCACCAGCATCATCACCCTCCGCTGCCAACACGCCAGCACCCACCACAACCAGACCACAGCAGCCTAACCACAGGCGCCGGCCCCAAAATCAGGGCTGAACACAATCACCTACAAATCTGACGCACACCCCCGTGTCTCTATGGTTCTTTGAGGCCGTCACCTAGCCGGGCGTTGGGGGCCATCTGTGGGCCCTTTACTGTTGCGGCCGTTGTTGGCCGAGCACGCGGATTAGTTTTCCGTTTCCCTTCCGGCCCCCACGGGCGGCCATGCTGGTAAACAATCGCGTGTGTAGTGAGGAGTTGAACAGGATCATGTTGGCTCAATCCCAGGATGAGGAACAGATCATGAGGTGAGCACGCATTCAACGATGACCCGCGCGCTGGCGGAGCTGGCCAATCACCTCGTTGAGCTTGGTATCGAACGGGTGGTCATGGAAGCAACCAGCGATTACTGGAAACCGGTGGTGCGCCACGAGGCGCTTGGAATCGAGTGGGGGTGAAAGGACCCCGCCGCTGGTCAGTCGCAGCTGGCCGGTGAAGCTGGGAGGCAGCCTGGTCCGGGGAACGCCGGGGAGGGCGGGAGCAGCCTCTGACAACGTACGGGACGGGTTGGGACTGTCAGACGGCCCGGGTCCGGCAAGCAGTGAAGGAAAGGCGTACGAGAGGAACCGCTGTCTGACGCCCCGTAAGTCCAGTGCCGGCTCAAACCTGACGGATATGGGCCGGTGTGCAGCGCGTGGTTGGTCCGTTCCGGCGGGCCGGCCAACTCCGAAGCCGGTTGCATCGGTCCGGTGTGGAGGCCACGGTGAATGCCTGCGGCGTAGGCGTGGCGATGCTGTCGGGGTAAAGGCGGGCGCCTCGTCCTTCGAATCGATTCTTGGTGAACGTGGGAACCATCCGCGGTCGCCCTCCCGCCGGGCAGCCAGTCCGGTGGTGGGCAGGTCCGTTGCCGACTCAGGGCCGTGGGTGGGGCGGAGGCCTCGTAGTAGTCCGAGCGCGCGAAAGGCGCGCACATGGCGAAGGGGGCCAGCAAGTCAGCAGCCGAAGAACTGGAAGATCAAGAGGTGTCGCCGGTGAATACCGACGAGCCGGGGCACGGCTGTACGAGGCGGAGCGCCCGGGTACTGGAGATCCAGACCAAGCTGCACCGTTGGGCCGGTGATGATCCTCATCGCAGGTTCGATGATCTGTTCAACCTTGTCGTTGATCCCGCGTTCCTTTTGGTCGCGTGGGATCGGGTGCGGGGGAACAAGGGTGCGCGGACGGCAGGGGTCGATGGGCGTACCGCGTCCTCTATCGTGCTGTCGACGGGTGTCGGGAATCTTCTCGACGGGTTGCGGGCCTCGTTGAAGGACCATAGCTTCCGTCCACTTCCCGTGCGTGAGCGGATGATTCCCAAGGCTGGCGGCAAGTTGCGCCGTCTGGGGATCGCCACGATCGCTGACCGGGTGGTGCAGGCATCCTTGAAGCTGGTGTTGGAGCCGATTTTCGAGGCGGACTTCCTCCCGTGTTCTTACGGGTTCCGCCCGAATCGCCGGGCTCATGATGCGGTGGCCGAGGTGCGTTTCCTCGCGTCCCACTCGTACGAGTGGATCGTCGAGGGCGACATCAAGGCATGTTTTGACGAGATCTCGCATTCCGCTCTCCTGGGCCGGGTGCGCGATCGTGTCGGAGACAAACGTGTCCTGGGCCTTGTCAGGGCTTTCCTCAAGGCGGGCATCCTCGGTGAGGACCGCGTGCTACGGGAGAACAACGCCGGTACCCCGCAGGGGTCCATTCTTTCGCCGCTGCTGAGCAACGTGGCCCTCTCGGTCCTGGACGAGCACATCGCCCCGGGACCGGGCGGTCCCGGTACCAGTTCCTACCAACGGATGAAGCGACGGTCCCAGGATCTGCCTAACTACCGATTGATCCGTTATGCAGATGACTGGTGCCTGGTGGTCTCGGGCACCAGGGCCGACGCTGAAATGCTGCGCGAGCGGGCAGCCACTGTCCTGTCCACGATGGGATTGCGGCTCCCGCCGGAAAAGACCCTGATTACCCACATCGATGAGGGCCTCGACTTCCTGGGGTGGCGCATCCAACGCCACCGCAAACGGGGCACCGGTCGGTTGTACGTCTACACCTACCCGGCACGCAAGGCCGTCAAGGCCGTGACGGGCAAAGTGCGGACGCTGTGCCGCCGAATGGACACCGGACAGCCGCTCGATGCCCTGCTCATCAAGCTCAACTGGATGTTGCGGGGCTGGTGCGCCTACTTCCGGCCCGGGGTGTCCAGCACGACCTTCAAGTACCTCAGCTCATACACGTGGGCGCGGGTCATTAGATGGTTGCGCCGAAAACACCGCCGGATCACCGTGAAGGACCTGCGCCGCCGTTTTTGCGGCGGGGGCTGGTGGCCGGGCACGGAGGAACGGACACTGTTCAATCCCGCGAAGGTCAGCACCACACGCTACCGGTACCGGGGAACAGCGATCCCGACTCCCTGGTCTTCCATGGGATGATAGGAACCACCGGGATTCCCTTGAGGGACTTGTGGAGCGCCCGTTGCGGTGAGAGTCGCACGGCGGGTGCGGGAAGCGGTCCAAGGAAACGGACCGGTCGAAAGACCGGCACCGCGCCTTGGGCCGACTTCACTTCTACCTGCTGGAGGCACACGGGCTCCAGCCGTGGCTGGTCAACGCCCGTGATGTGAAGCATCTGCCGGGCCGCCCCAAAACCGACGTGCTCGACGCGGTCTGGCTATGCAAGGTCGCCGAACGACAGATGCTCCGTCCCAGTTTCGTGCCACCGCAGCCGATCCGCCAGTTGCGGGATCTGACCCGGTACCGGATCGATCTGGTGGGGACGCGGGGCGCGGAGAAGAACCGGGTCGAAAAGCTGCTCGAGGATGCGTGCATCAAACTCTCAAGTGTTGCCTCGGACATTTTCGGTGTCTCCGGCCGGGCCATGATGGCCGCGCTCATCGCCGGGGAACGCAATCCCAAAGTGCTCGCCCAACTGGCCAGTTCACGTATGCGGGCGAAGATCACCGAACTGGAGGAAGCCTTCACCGGGTACTTCGATGACCACCACCGGTTCCTGTTGGAGCGGATGTTGTCCCGGATCGACGGCATCGACGCCGACATCGCCGAACTTGACAGGCAGATCGAGGCGCAGCTGGCCCCTTTCGCGGCAGCGGTGGAACGACTGGATGAGATACCAGGGATCGGCCCGGTCGCGGCCGCCGCTATCCTGGCCGAGATCGGGCCGGACATGACCCGCTTCCCCACCCCCGGGCACCTGTGTTCCTGGGCGAAGTTCTCACCCGCCATCAAGTCCTCCGCCGGAGGCGAACAAGGGTAACGGCTCAACCGGACACGGCAACCGCTACCTGGCCCGCACCCTGGGAGAGGCAGCGGTCGGAGCACGCAGAACGAACACTTTCCTGGGCGAACGTTACCGACGGATCGCCCGGCGACGAGGCAAGAAACGCGCCATCGTAGCCGTCGGACACTCCATCCTCGTCATCATCTGGCACCTGCTCAGCGACCCCGAAACCGCCTACAACGATCTCGGCGCCGACTACTTCAGCCGCCGCATCAACCCCGATACCAAAAAACGCACTCACATCCGCCAGCTCGAAGCCCTCGGCTACACCGTAACCCTCACTCCCGCAGCCTGACCCACGCAACACCTTCACACCACCACCGGCGCAAACCCATCCCGCCGGACGTATCTCCACACGCCACCCAGCCAAACCCACCTCCATTTTCCGATCAG
>CAJDTL010000051.1_pt1 | contig 24554 bp, 23 predicted proteins | sample 7389871 | NCBI WGS metagenome assembly CAJDTL01 (sample SAMEA7055650, study PRJEB34461) | soil metagenome | biome: terrestrial ecosystem; feature: Peninsula; material: soil | place: Antarctica | collected 2016 | reverse complement strand
GAAGCCACCCACCCAGCCTCGACCGCCCCCGCGCCGCACGGCCCTGGCGACCCGCACTCTAACCACGCCAAGTCGGCCCAGATGGATAGCCCAGAGCGGGCTTACTGGTGCAGTGGACGGCCGTTCGAAAATAGCCCACAGTTGCAGGTCATCACCGTGACGTGAGGCAAACCTGACTCCGTCAACGTCGGGCGCCGTGTATAGATAGTTGGCCACCATCTGCGTGAGCAGCCTCGACTTGGCATCTTTTAGAGCCGCGGAATCGAAATCCTTCAGCCCGAGCCTTAGGGAAATGGGCAAGGACCTCGAGTAGGCATGCCAGCAGTGATGATCCGGCATATACGGTCCGGAAGTTACCTTCTGCGTCGTCCCAGCGGCCAGGGAATCTCCCGTTCAGAGCCCATTCCCATCCCGGCCACGCCCACGCCGTGGGAGGAAATCCCACCCGCCACACGGTGGAGCGGGCGGTGGCCGTCTCCACGTCCGGCATGAGATGGCTAGCCCTGCGCGGTGAAGGCACGGGCGGCGGCGAGCACCGCGGGTCCGGCGTTATCCAGGTCACCGTCACGAAGCACCGGACCAGCCGGACGCCGTCGTGCGTCAATGTCGTTGCGGGCGCGGGCACCGGAACCTTGCCCACGTGGGCCAGGGAAAGCGGGCAGGCGGTGGCGCTCCCTTCTCGTCGGGAAGGCAGCACCTCGGGTGGCATGCCTTTCACCGATTCGCGGCGCCGGCGAAAGTCACCGATGCTTGTGTGGACGCGGCCGCTCCTCGGGGATTTGCGATGGCGAGCCGATCATGGAATCTTCGATCATGCGGACGTACTCGGTGGAGGAATTCATGTGTGCCTCCATGGCCTGAGCGGCGGCGTCTGCATCCCCGGCGCGAATGGCATCGGCGATTCTGCCGTGATCCAATTGTTCGTTGCCCACGAGATCGTTGATTTCACGGTAGCGGCGCACCTGCACCATTGCCTCTGTCAGCTCGTGCCGCAGCGACTCGCTGAACCACTGTAAGGCGCCGTTGCCGGTCGACCGGGCTATTGCCATGTGGAAGGCAATGTCCAACACGGGGTAGCCCTCCGAGTCCGTGAGCGCGTGATCCATTTGTTTCAGCAGCTCGTCGAGTTCGTCGGAATCGGCAGCCGAGGCGCGGGTCGCGGCAAGCCGTGCGGCTTGGATCTCCAGCGGGACACGAACTTCCATCATGGCCGAGAGCGGGCGGGCGTCGGTGCGCAGGACGCGGGAGAGGAACATTTCGATCAGGTGACCGTCCAGCTCCTTGACGACGGCATTGCGGCCGTTGTGCACCTCAACAAGTCCGACGGCTTCGAGGGCGCTGATCGCTTCCCGAACGACCGGCCGGCTGGCGGCGAATTGATCACACAGAGCGGCGGTGGACGGCAGGCTGTCACCGGGCTGCAGATCCTCGGCAACGATGTGGTCGATGATGGCGTCGAACATCTGTTGACTGAGCTTGGTTCGCGGTAGTGGCGTTTGCACGCGTTCCCCTTATATTGTGTGCACGTCCAGAGCGCCAGAGCGCCAGCGCGGCCGGGAGGCAGGTGAGGTAAGGAAACCATCATACCCACAAAGTACAAACCTATAAGATAGCTAGACAGGCAGATAGGTTTTGGCTATGCTGTGGTTCATGCCACTCGCTACAGCACCTCAACTCAACACCGCCGCGGTGATTTCAGTCACCGGAGAGCTGCATCTCGAAGAACGCCCCCGCCCCGTCCCGGCATCGGATGAGGTGCTGGTGCGGATCGCGACGGTCGGCATCTGCGGATCCGACACCGCGTATTACCGCGGCACCGCCGCCTACACCATCACGTCACCGTTCGTGATGGGACACGAGGCCAGCGGCATCATCGAGGCGACGGGCTCCGACGTCGGCGGCCTCTGCGCCGGAACCCGTGTGGCGCTGGTCCCGAACAGGGCCTGCGGGGCCTGCGACCAGTGCCGTTCCGGGTTCGACAACCTGTGCTCCAGCACGCGCTACCTGGGTTCGGCAGCCGTTGAGCCGCACCAGGATGGCGCGCTGCAGCACTATCTCACGGTCCCGGCCACGCATGTGCTGCCCTTGCCGGGGACCGTCAGTCTGGCAACCGGCGCACTCCTGGAACCGTTCGCCGTCGCCCTTCATGCGGTACGCAAGACCAGCGTCGAGAACAAGTCCGTGCTGATTGTCGGCGCCGGTGCGATCGGCCAGCTCACCGCAGTTGCGGCCCGGGCTCTTGGAGCGCGCCGTGTCACCGTTGCCGACGTCAGCGCCCGGCGTGCCCGGACCGCCGTCGAACACGGCGCGGATGCGTGTGGAACTCCCGATGAGCTGGCCGCCGGCGTCGCGGCCGGGGACCGCTATGACGTGGTGTTTGACGCATCGGGGCACCCCTCCGGTGTCGAACTGGCGCTGCGTGCCGTGCGTCCGGGAACCGGGCATGTGGTGCTCGTCGGGAACCTGCCCGCCGGCGCCGGTATTCCGGTCAAATATATTTCCCAGGCCGAATCCTGGGTCACGTCCACACTGCGTTTCTCCGGCGGACTGGCCCCCGCCCTGGAAGCGCTGACAACCTACAACCTGGACATCTCGTGGCTGGTGGAGCAAAACGTCGACTTCGAAGACATTGAAGAGGCCTTTGGCGCCACATCCACGGCCGAACCGCCCCTGAAGACCCACATCAACTTTCCACCCAACCATCGCTCCGACCCAACAAGCCCAACAAGCAAAGGACCCAACGATGCGTCAATTTAGGAAACTACAGGCCTTCGGCGCCCTTACCGCCCTGTCGCTGCTGGCCGCCGGATGTTCCGCTCCCGCCAAGGACAATGCGGCGGCCTCGGAAGGCCTTGCCAAACCGTCCGCCGCAGTGGAACAGGCGGTGAAGGACTTCAAGGGTCCTTTCACCTACTGGATCGGCCTGACCTTCCCCGAATCCAGCAACGATCTGGAAGCCGCACGCATCAAGGCCTGGGGCGACAATCTTGGAATCGAAACCAAGGTTGTCAAGGTCAACCAGAACGAAGTCGTTCAGCAGACCTCCGGTGCCATCGAGGCGAAGTCGCTGCCCTCCGCGATGACCGTTCCCTATGACCTGATGTCGACCATGGCCACCGGCGGACAGCTGACCGAGGTCCCGGACGCCTACAAGAGCGTCGGAGCGGACCATGGAGGTTGGCTGGACTCGATCGATGCGGCGACCAATGCCAAGAGCTTCAACGGCAAGGTCTACGGCGTACCGTTCGGATTCTTCGGAAACGTCCTGTTCAGCCGCGCGGACCTGCTCAAGGACAAGGGCTTCAACGAGCCGCCCAAGACGTGGGATGACCTGCTGGCCCAGTCGAAGGCCACCCAAACACCGCCGAAGACCTATGGCATGGGCTTCGCGCTGTCAAACGTCCTGGACGGTAACCTGACGACCTCCATGATGCAGTCCTTTGGCGGCCGGGTTGCCGACGATGCCGGCAAGAAGTGCACCATTGACAGCCCGGAAACCGCAACCTTCCTGAAATGGATCAAGGGCGCCTTCGATGACGGCCAGTTCCCGCCGTCGGCTGTCACCTGGGACGGCGCGGGAGACAACAACTCCTACACGTCCGGCGAATCGCTGTTCATCGTCAACACCGGCAGCGTCTACCAGTCGATGAAGAAGGATGATCCGGACCTGGCGGCTGCCAGTTCCTATTCGGCCCTCCCCGCCGGCCCGGCCGGCCAGGTTGCCCCGGTTGATCCGCGCTACCGTGTGGTGCCTTCGAGCACATCCGACGCCGGCAAGGTCCTGGCGGCGGATCTGTTCAAGTCACTCGCCGATGACACTTACATGGCGAAGTTCATGGAAAACGCCACGTATGGTCCGGTGCTGAATTCGCAGCTGAAGTACCCGGTGTTCACGGACAGCCCCGTTCACTCCGGATTGCTTGAGCAGGCCAAGAAGGGTACCGCCCCGGCATTCCCGGACACTGCTAACGCTGCCTACTCGGACTACCAGAACGCCTTCTCCACGCCGCGCATGGTGCAGCGGGTCCTCGTTGACAAGGTGCCGATCGAGAGCGCAATGAGCGACGCGCAGAAGACATGCCAGAAGATCTACGATCAGCATGCCAGCTAATACTGTAGCTACAGACTCTGCCCGGCGTTCGCGCCGGGCAGGGTCTGCCGGCCCTTCACCGGAAAACAAGAGGACGACGACGGCAAGCCGCCGCAAGGAGGCCCGGCTCGGTCTGCTGTTGGTACTGCCGGCAGTGGCCGTCATCCTTGTGCTGATCGGGTACCCGACGATCTCCTCCATTTGGTACAGCTTCACCGACCGCGTCGTCGGCGAAAAGGGCAATTTTATTGGCTTGGCCAATTACGCCCGTCTGGCACATGATTCCGGGTTCCTCTCCGCGGCCGCGAACCTGGTTCTGATCGTCGGGGTGTCGCTGTTGCTCAAGCTCATCCTGGGCACGCTCGTGGCCGTGATCCTGAACCAGCCGATGCCCGGACGGAAGCTCTGGCGCCTGCTGGTCATGCTGCCGTGGGCCATGCCAGGGTTCGTTGCGTTCATGGGCCTGCGGCTCATGTTTGAGTCTCCCTACGGCGCAATCAACGTGGCACTCCAGGGGTTCGGCACCTCACTGCCGTTTCTCAGCGATCCTGATCTGGCCCGCATCTCGGTGGTTTTGGCCACCGTCTGGCGCGGTTTCCCCTTCTGGGCCATCTCCATCCTTGCGGCGTTGCAGACCATTCCCGGCGAACTGTATGAGGCGGCGAAAATGGACGGCGCCAACGCCTGGCAGCGGTTCACCAACATCACCGTTCCGCAGATCCGTTCCACGGTGGCCGTGGTTGCCGTGATCTCGGCCATTTGGACGTCGAACGGGTTTGAGAATATCTGGCTCATGACCCAGGGCGGCCCGTCGACGACGACGATGACCTTCCCGGTCCTGTCATACCTGAGCCTGCAGAGCCGCCAGCTTGGCCAAGCGGCAGCCTACGCGGTGGTCATCCTGCCGATCATGGCCCTGTTCATCATGCTGCTCAGCCGCCGCAAGAAGGAGATCCAATGAAAACCCGTGGTCGTTTAGGCAGGATCCTGGGATTGGCGTTCCTGGTTGCGCTGGTGCTGCCCCCCGTGTACTACATGGTGATTGTTTCGCTGAAACCCCGTTCCTCGATCTACCGGACGCCGTCATGGTTGCCCGAACGGTCAAGTCTGGACAACTACGTCAAGGTCCTGGTCGACGACCAGTTCCTGACCAACATCGGCAACAGCGTCATTGTTGCCGCCGCCACCACGGCGCTGGCCATGATCCTGGGGGTCCTGGCCGCCTACGCGATCGCCCGGATCCGGTTCCCCGGTCGTAACCTTGCCGGCCAGCTGATCCTCATGAGCTACCTGACGCCCCTGGTGCTGTTGTTCATTCCGTTGAGCGTTGTTGTGGGGAACCTGGGGCTGGCGGACACCTTGACCGGCCTGGTGCTGGTGTACCTCACCTTTGCCGTGCCCCTGTGTACGTGGCTGATCCTGGGCCATTTCCGCGAATTTCCGCCCGATCTCGAGGAAGCGGCGTCCCTGGATGGAGCGTCACGGATGCGGACCCTGGTGAGTATCCTGCTGCCCGTGTCGGCGCCGGCCTTGGCCACGGCGGCTTCACTGGCATTCATGATGGCCTGGGGGGAACTGTTCCTGGCTTTGACCTTCGTCAAGGGCCAGGGCGTGATGACCGCTCCGGTCGCCTTGCAGCACCTGAGCACCGGGGATGTGCAGCAATACGGGCCCATTATGGCCGGCGCCGTGCTGTCCGCAATCCCGGTGCTGATCATTTACTATATCTCCCAGCGGTGGGTCACCGAGGGCACCGCCGACGGCGCCTTCAAGGGGTAACCGACGCGTATTTACAGAGCCGGCTCGTGCAGGTCCCCCGCTCGGATGTATGTACCCGTCGACGAAGGTGTAGGAGGTGGCAAAGACCTCGTCCGAGGGTGAGCGTCGGCCCATGTATTCCTGGATGCCGAAGTTCCTCCCTGCCAGGTGAGGAGGCACCTACGTATCCCGCGTTGATTTGGGCAAGGTGTCTCAGGCCGAGTTCATTCGGGAGGCAATCGAGTGCACATCATTGGTTGACGTCACCGCGGGCGGTGAGGATATCGGCCTCGGAGCACCACGACTCAACGTCGATCCGACTGATGTTCTCCGTCCGCAACCCAATGGCGGAACCTTGTGGTGGTCCGACGAACCAGCGCTGGCAGCCGACTCAGCTCCAGGCAGCCAGACCCAGGGAGCCCCCGGAGGCGAGTATCTCCTGGTCGCGACCGGGGGCGGCCAGGAAGGTGTTCCGGCCATCATTGACCACCAGCACACGGCCAAGCTGTGCTACGTCGGCCAGGATCTGGTCCCAGTGGCGGTATTGCACGTCATGACCTTCGCCGTCGTAGATCCGCTCCCGGGCGACGTTCGGTAAGGCCGAACGCCACCTTTCCAGGTGGGCCAGCGGAACGGTGGCGTCGGCACTGCCCCAATAGAGAAAGGCCGGTGCGTCGACAGCGCCCAGTTCGGGCAGGGACACGGTTCGATACAGGTCGAAAGCCTGTACCAGGCCGTCCGGGGAAACATCCCGTCCGCGGGCAAACAGGCCACGGACGGCCTCCTCCACCACCGAGTCATCGAAACCGGGAATCCGGTGCACGGGGCTGTCCGCCGGGAACCTCCACCAGGCCACCGGGTCCGCGGCAACCTCTGACGCGTCAAACTGTGCGCCAGATCCGTCCAGATCCTCGGAGAAGGCGCAGGCCAGATGTAGTGACCTCACCCGGCCAGGATGGGCGGCGGCAAGCTGGGCGGCGTATGGTCCACCGCCGGAAATCGCGACCACTGAGACCTGGTCGATGCCAAGACTGTCCAGCAGCGACCAGACGTCGGCCGAATATTCGGCAAAACCGATGGTTGGATTGAACGGCGTCTGCCCCAGCCCGTTGCGTTCCACGGATATCACCCGCACATGCAGCTGCTCGCGCAATGAACGCGCGAATTCCAGCAGCCCAAAGGCGCGCACGGTGGTTCCGGCGCCCCCGAGGAACAGCAGCGGCTGCCAATCGGCCTCGCCCTCGTCGATGAAGTTCACTTCCCGGCCGGAGGCGACTACTGCGCTCCGCACCGTGGGCCCCAGCGAATCAAACCCCTGTTGTTCCACCCTGATTACCCGTGCTTCGGGCTCCTGTGCTTCGGGCTCCTGTGCTTCCTGCAGCGATCCCATGGCCATCCTCTTATTCGTAGTTGTAGAACCCGCGGCCGCTCTTGCGCCCCAGCATCCCGCTTTCCACCATCCGCATCAGCAGCACAGGGGGTGCATAGTGGGGTTCCTTGAACTCCTCGTACAGTGAGTTGGCACGTGGAGCGCGGTGTCCAGTCCCCACCAGGTCGGTCAGCCGCAGCGGTCCCATTGGGTGGGCACAGCCGTTCACCATCCCGGCGCGGTCTTTGGCATAAATGACTTTTTTGCTCAGTGTCCCGGCGGCATAGTCGCCGGCGCGTTCGAGTGTTTCCGCGCCGGTGCGCAGCGCGGAGACCAGTTCCACCAGGTTCAGGACAGGTACCGGATTGAAGAAATGCATCCCGACGACCTGCCCGGGGCGCGCCGTCACGGCCGCAATTCGGCTGATCGGTATGGAGGACGTGTTGGAGGTCAGAATGGCATCCGGGGTCCGGACCGCCGCGTCTATCCGGCAGAAGGCAGCCAGTTTGAGTTCCGGGATTTCCGGCACCGCCTCGATCACCAGCTGCCGGTCCGCGAAGGCCTCAATCCCGGTGCTGACGCTGACCCGTGCCAGCGCGGCATCCCGGTCCTCACCGCCGAGCTTGCCGGCCGCCACGGCCTTGTCCAGGGACTGCGTCAGCCGCGTGCGGCCGTTGGCAACGGCGTCGTCGTCAAATTCAACAACGACGACGGCGCTCCCGGCCCGCGCGCAGACCTCGGCAATACCCGCCCCCATCAGAGCACTCCTACACGTTCAATCCCGCTCACTTCCCCTCTTCCGCCGACCTGTTCAGCGCCGCGTAGGCCAATTGTTCTATCAGCAGCGAGGATGCGGAGGAGGACTCCGCGGCGGCATCGATGGCCGCCTTCGTCCAGGCGACGGCCAGAGCCGGCTGCGCGGCGAGGAAGGCGGCCCGTTCCAGCGCCACCGGCATAACCTCACCGGCAGCCACCACCTCACGCACCAGCCCGAGTCTGTGCGCCTCGGTGGCCGGAAACCGCTCACCGAAGAGGATAATTTCCCGCGTCAGCGCCGCCCCCACGGCCCGGACCAGACGGGTCAGGCCACCGGAACTGGGCAGGATCCCGAGTCCCACCTCGGGCAGACCGAACTGCGCGGTTTCGTCGGCAATGCGGATGTCGCAGGCCAGTGCCAGCTCAAAGCCGGCACCCAGACAGTAGCCGGAAATGGCGGCGACCGTCGGCTGCGGCAGCCGGGAGACGACGTCGTAGACGGACCCGCTGCCCCGGTAATAGGCCGCGATCCGCTCCGGCGTCATCTGCGGCAGCTCGGAGGTGTCCGCACCGGCGGAAAAAGCCCGCGCGAATCCGGTGAACACGATGGCAGCCGCGGAATCCACCGCCGGCGAGCGCAGCACATCCAACAGCGCCTGCTCCATGGCCGTGGAGAGCGCATTGAGTTTGGCCGGCCGGTTCAGCTGCAGGACCACCACCTTGCCGTGGTCCTGCAGCTGAATCAACGGTCCCGCACCACTGTGGTCCGGGAGGTCAGTCACCGCGGCACCGCTCCGGCATAGCTCAGCAGACCCTCGGCCCCGCGCTTGTTGATTTCATTGCCGATGATGATGGTCTGGATCTCCGACGTGCCCTCCCAGATCCGGTCCACCCGCAGTTCGCGCCACAGGCGTTCCACCGGGTTCTCCCGCATGTAGCCGCGGCCACCGAAGATCTGCAGGGCATTGTCCACACAGCGGTTGGAGGCCTCCGACGCACCAAGCTTGATCACCGCGGCCTTGGCATTGAGCAGCTTGCGGTCCATACCCTGGTCCGCCTCCCATGCGACCTGGTAGGTCAGCACCCTGTTGGTCATGATGTCCACAGTGTTCTTGGCCAGCATGTTCTGGATCAGCTGGAAGTCCAGGATCGGCTTGCCGAACTGCACCCGCTCCTTGGCCCATTCCGCGGCCAGCAAAGTGGCCCGTTCGGCGGCGCCGATGGTGCGGGCTGCGATCATCAGCCGCTCCTCCACAAACCAGTCCCGGGTCAGCTCGTAGCCTTGGCCGATCTCGCCCAGGATCTTGTCCGCACCCACCCGGACGTCTTCGAAAAGGAACTCCGGGTGCTCGTAGACGAAGGTGTGAGTGTAACGCGGGACCCGCTTGACCGAGACGCCGGGCAGGTCCTTATCCACCAGGAACATGGTCGGTGCGCCGTCGACGCTGGCCAGCACCAAAATGAAGTCGGCCACATCACCAATGGTGACAAACAGCTTTTCGCCGTTGATCAGGTAGGAATCCCCGTCCTTGACGGCAGTGGTTTGAATATTCTGCGGGTCCGAGCCCGCCTCCGGCTCCGTAATCGCCACGGCATCGCGCCGCTCGCCGCGGATTTCCGGGATCAGGTATTCCTCGCGCTGGGCCGGGGTGCAGGCCTTCAGCGCGTTCGCCGGCCGCCACATGGTGTCCCAGAGCGCACCGGTCAGCTTGCCGACCTCCTCGGAGACGATGGCGTGCTCCAGCACGCCGAGTCCGGCCCCGCCCCATTCCGTCGGCATGTTGATGGCGGCCAGGCCGTGGTTGATGATCAGCTGTTTGACCTTCACATGCTGCTCGGCGCTCAGGCCGTTGTTCATTTCGCAGTCCAGCTCGTACTGCATCATTTCATTTGTCCAGGCGATGGCGCGCTGCTTGAGTTCGATCTGCTGAGGGGTCATTCGGAAGTCCATGGGAATCCGCCTTCTGTTCGTATGGGTGATTGCTTAGCTTGATATTTGGCGGGCGTGCAGCGGGCGCGGCCGCTCGTGTTCTGCGGGCGAGCCCGAGCGGGGACGTTTAGTCGAGCACTATGCGTGCGTCCAGGGCGATGGCCCGGTCCGGCATCGCTGCCACCGGGTTGCATTCAATTTCGCTGATTTCCGGGTGTGCGGCCGCAAGTTCCGAGAGCCGGGCGACGACGTCGGCCACCGCGTCCACGTCCACCGGCGGCCGGCCGCGGGCGCCCGTCAACAGGGCCGCGCCGCGCAGCGAGAGCAGCAGATCGCGGGCCTGCGCGGCCGAGACGGGGCCGAGCGCGCAGCGGACATCGCGCAGAATCTCCGCGAAGACACCGCCCAGGCCCACCAGCACAATCGGACCGAAGCGCGGGTCGCGGCGGACTCCCACCAGCAGTTCGACGGCGCCGGTAAGATCCGCCATTTCCTCCAGCGAGCACGACGGCGGCGCAAGCCGGTTCTGTACGTCGTGCCAGGCGGCCAGCAGACTGTCGGCATCCTGGAGACCGAGGATTACCCCGCCACGGTCGCTCTTGTGCTCATCGCCGAGCGCCTTGAGGACCAACGGGAAATTCAGCCCGGCAGCCGCGGCCAGCAGCTGTTCCTTGCTGGTGACCTCCACGGCCGGGACGAAGGGAACTCCGGCCCCGCCCAGCAGCCTGCGCGAGGCGTAATACCCGGTGTCCGTGAGCGGATCGGCGGATCGGGGCAGCTCGGGGACCCCGGTTGCCGGCTCAGTGTGCCGCCGTGCCAGCCGCCCCAGCGCCCAGGCCGCCTCCTCGATCCCCCGATATACCGGCACGCCGCCGTCCCGGAGCGTATCCGCGGCCGCGGACTGCCAGTTCATCGTCTGCACCACCACAGTGCCGCCGCGGGCCACCGTCGAGCCGGCCATCTCCCGGGCGGCGGCGATCTCGCGGGCAGCCAGTTCGGGTCCGTAGCTGCCGTAGCCGCCGAAGTATCCGCTCATCAAGGTGGCATCAACATCCGCGCTGCCGGTGAGGTGCTCCAGGACCCGGGCGAAGCACATGATGTCCTGCTCCCCGCCCCCCGCCACGTCTATCGGGTTGCTCACCGCGGCCGTCGGCGGCAGTTCCGCGGCCACGGCGGCCTGCAGTGCAGGCGGGAATTCGACGACGTCGAGCCCCTGTGCCGCCGCACTGTCGCTGGCAACCGAGGCCTGCCCGCCGCCGTCGGCGAACACTGCCGTCCGGGCTCCGCGCGGTACCTTGCTGCGCACCAGGGCCTGCAGCAGATGCGCCATCTGCGCCGGGGATGAAACCTGCTCGATCCCGGCGGCACGGCAGGCGGCCTCCACGACTATCCCGGAGGACACCATGGCCCCGGTGTGGGATTTGGCGTTGCGCACCGAGGCATCGGTAGCACCCACCGTCAACAGCACGACCGGTTTGCCCGCCGCTGCGGCACGGGCCGCGGCGCGGGCGAAACGGCGCCCGTCACGGAAATCCTCGCAATAAACGGCGATCGCGGCGGTGCCCTCATGCGCGGCATAGGCTTCAATCAGATCCGCGGCCTCCAGATCCGCTTGGTTGCCCAGGCTGGCGAATCGCGAGACCCCCAGACCGTGGTCCACCAGCAGAGTGGCCAATTCCAACGCAAGATTCCCGCTTTGGGAAATCACGCCGATATTACCCACCGGGAATTCGTTGGAGGCCAGGGTGAGTCCGCTGCTGTGGTCCAGCACACCGAGGCAATTGGGGCCAAGCATCCTCGCTCCGGCGGCACGCACCTTCGCGGTGATGCGCTGCTCCAGTCTGCGGCCTTCAGCGCCCGCCTCGCCGAGTCCGGCGCTGATGCCGACGATGGCACGGGCACCGGCGGCCAGCGCGTCGTCAACCGCCTCCTCAAACCCGGACACCGGGACCGCAATGACGGCCAGATCCACCTGGCTGCCGACGGAAACCACACTCGGCACCGCGGCCCTGCCCAGGACGGTCGCCCGCGTCCGGTTGACCAGATGTACCGGTCTGTCACCCTTGAGCGCCTGCACCGCGATCCAGTTGCCGTACTTGCGCGTGTCGTCACTGGCCCCGATGATGGCGACCGCGTTGGGCGAGAAGAGGGCATCCAGATTCCCGACGGTACTGCTATTCCCGACGGTACTGCTTGGCTTGTTGATGTTCCCGATGGTGATTGTCATCAGAGCTCCTTTGCTGGAACGGGACGGCCGGAACCCCAGGCATTGGCTCCGCCGTCGATATCTATGGTGGTCCCGGTGATGTAGCGGGCGGCGTCCGTGGCCAGAAACGTAATGACCTCCGCAACGTCGTCGGGCTGGCCGAGCCGGCCCAGCGGGACACCCTGCTCCCACTCGCGCCGGGCCTCGGCGGAATACTGGTCCAGGCCTTCGCTGATGATGCTGCCGGGTGCCACCGCAACGGAGCGGATTCCATAACGGCTCCACTCCAGTGCCAGCCCGGAGGCCAGGTTTTCCACGGCGGCCCGGGCAGCCGTGGCATGCACCATGCCCGGGATGCCGCGGTGCGGCGAGAACGCCATGAAGACGAGGAGGCCGGACCTGTTGGGGATCATGCTGCGCGTGGCCACCTCGCGGGTGACGTTCCAGACGGCCTCCACGGACAGTCTGTGGACCGCCCGCCAGCCGTTCACGCTGATCTCCTCGGCCGGGGCCTGGAATTGGCCGCCGGCGTTGTTGACCAGAACATCGATCCGGCCAAACGTCGCCAGCGCCTGATCCACCAGCTCCGTCACCTGCTCGGGCTCCCGGATGTCACCGGCCACTATCCGGGCCTCGCCCCCTGCCTGGCGGACCAGTTCGGCGGTTTCCTTCAACAGCGCCTCACGCCGTCCGGCCAGCACCACTTTGGCTCCGGTCCGTGTCACGGAAAGGGCCGTTGCACGCCCGATTCCGGTGCCCCCTCCGGTGATCAGCACGATTTTACCCGCGAGTGCCTCAGGGTGGAAGCTGGGCCGCACGGTCGGTTCTTCTGCCGGAGCGCTGACCAGGCCCGTCATAGGGCACGCGCCTGAAGTTCGTGGGCGGCTGTGGGGCCCGTCCCGGCAGCTGCCGTCCGTGGCCCGGTGTATAGCCGGCTGGGCAGTTGGAAGTTCGGCGTAGCCTTCATCAGCGAGCGGGTGTAATCATGCTGCGGGTTGGCGAAGACATTTTCCACATTCCCAAACTCCACGATCCTTCCCTGTTCCAGGACAGCTACCTGCTGGGCGATATTGCGCACCAGGGCGATGTTGTGCGTGATGAACAGCAGCGTCAGCCCCATCTCGGCCTGCAGGCTCCGGAGCAGATCCACGAGTGAGGATTGGACGGAGACATCCAGCGCGGACGTGATTTCGTCACAGATCAGGACCTCCGGTTCGGTGGCCAGGGCCCGGGCGATCGCAACACGCTGCCGCTCGCCGCCGCTGAGCTGATCCGGATACCGCAGTGCGTGGTCGGGCCGCAGCGACGCCCTCTCCAGCGCATTGGCCACAACATCAGCGGAGTTCCGGACCCTGCCGCGTACCGCAATGACCGGCTGAAGTATCAGCTCCCCGACTGTGCGACGGGGATTGAGCGATTCATACGGATTTTGGAATATGTACTGCACGCGGCGACGCTGATCCTTGGTCCGCTTGAAGCTGCTCGCGGCAAGAGGCTGGCCATCCAGGAAAAGACCACCGGTGAACTCGTGGTGCAGACCGGCAATGCAGCGGCTAAGGGTGCTCTTGCCGGAGCCGGATTCGCCCAGCAGCGCCACGCAGTCGCCCGCGAAGACGGACAGGTCGATGTCCTTCAAGACGGTATGCCGGCCATACCCCGCCTTGAGTCCCGCCAGCTGCAGGACTGCCTGCTCACCGGCTGCGCGGGCCGACCGGACCGGGATGGGACCGGCCGCGATCGCCGGCAACGGCACCTCGGTTCTGATGCACCGCACCGTATGCCGCGGGCCCACCTCGGTGACGGCCGGAACTTGGGCGCTGCACTCGTCGATGGCTATCGGACAGCGCGGGGCGAATGCGCAACCGTGCGGCCGGGCCAGCGGCGAAGGTGCATTTCCGGGGATCCCGACCATTGGACGCTTCGCGTCAAGGTCAGGCACCGCCAGCAGAAGCCGGGTTGTATAAGGGTGCCGGGAATTCGACAGCACATCAGCGGTGCTGCCCAGCTCCACAATCCTGCCGGAGTACATCACGGCGATGCGGTCCGCCAGTTCGGCTACCACCGCCATGTCGTGACTGATGTAGACGGCGGCGCAGTCGTACGTTTTGCACATGGCGCGGACCGTATGAAGGACATGTTCCTGGGTTGTGACGTCCAGTCCAGTGGTTGGCTCGTCCATCACAATCAACGCCGGCCGAGCCGTGAACGCCATCGCGATCGCGACGCGTTGCTGTTGTCCGCCGGAAAGCTGGTGCGGATAGCGGGCCAGGAACGCGTCGTCGTCGGGCAGCGCTACCTCACGGAGCACCTCACGGACCCTGTCCAGCACAGTACTTTGGTCTCCGGCCAGGCATTCACGCAACTGCGTACTGATGCGCAATGCGGGGTTCAGCGCCGATGCCGGAGACTGCGGTATGTAGGCCACGGTACGCCCGCGCAGCTGCCGCACTTCCCGCCAATGCAGCCCTGCCAGATCCTTGTCGGCGACGCTGACGGTGCCGCCGCCGACCTTGGTGCCCTCTTTGCAGTAATTGAGCAGCGCCAGTCCCAGCGTGGTCTTGCCTGAGCCCGATTCCCCCACCACGCCCAGAATTTCACCCGGCAGGACCGCCACGGACAGTTGGTCAATAATGGCCGCCATGGATGGAACGCCGACTATGGTCAGGTCCTCTACCACTAGGGTGGGTGTGCCGGTGCTCATGCTTTGACTCCTTCGTCGCTGCCGATGGCCGCCTTGGCCAGACCATCCGTCACCAGGTTCGTCCCGACTGTGAGGACCGCAATGGCGATCACCGGCAGGGTGACGGACCACGGTGAGAGAGTCAGCGCAATGCGGTTCTCATTGATCATCAGACCCCAGTCTGCGGTGGGGGGTTGCAGGCCCAGACCCAGGAAGCTCAGCCCTGCGACGAGACCTATCGAATACGTCAGGCGCAGACCGAATTCCACGGCCAGCGTGCTGCTGACGTTAGGCACAATTTCTCCGAGCATGATCCGCCAGCGCGGGATCCCCACCGACTCGGCGGCTTTGACGAAGTCGCGCTCGACGACGCCCAGGGCGGCGCCCCGGACCACCCGGGCAACCCGCGGCAGGTGGCCCAGACCCACCATGAGCACCAGCAGCCACAACTGCGGACCAAGGATGGACAGAAACAAGAGCGCCAGCACGATCTGCGGGAAGGCCAGCGCAACGTCCCCGGTACGCATCAGCGTCTCGTCCAACCAGCCTCGATGGTAGGCAGCAATGACGCCTACCGCCGCCCCGAGGCCCACACCGATGGCGGTGGCCAGGATCGCAAGGATCATCAGCGTCTGGCCACCGGCCAGGAATCTGGAAAGCACGTCGCGGCCCAGGTTGTCCGTTCCGAAGATCCCGCCCACACCGGTGGGCGAGAAGGGTGCCGCCACGAACTCGGTAGGCGAATGTGGGGTCACATAGGGTCCCAGAAATGCGATGACCAGAACCGCAAGTGCCATCACGAGGCCCACGACGGTGCGCCTGGAATTCAGTGCCCGCCTCAGCAGGCTCTGCTTGCGCCGGGCCCGGGCCGGAACCACGGGCCTCTCAGAGAGGGAGCTGATGGTGGCGTTGCTCATGCGGCAGTCCTTACCTTCGGGTTCGCGGCAAGGGTGAGGATGTCCGCGAGGAGATTGACGACAACGTAGAAGAGCGCGATAACGATGACCAGCGCCTGTACCATCGGCAGGTCCCGGTTGGTCACGGCATCGATCAGCTGGAAACCAATGCCCGGGAAACGGAAGAGATACTCCACGATGACGACCCCGCCGATCAGCCACGCCAGCTGCAGGGCGATGACCTGCGCGACGGGACCGAGCGTATTGGGAATGGCGTGCCGCCAAATGACGGTCCGTTCCGGGAGGCCCTTGAGCCGGGCCTGCTGGACGTATTGGCTTTCCAGCACCTCCAGCATGGTGGCCCTCATGATGCGGATGATATACGGTGAAACGGCCAGCACCAGGGTCAGCACGGGCAAAACCAGCTGCGCCGGGTTCGTCCAGATCTGTTCGCCGGGGATGAGCACAAAGACCGCGGGGAAAAGGTGAAGAAAACCGGTGGAAAGCAGCAGGACCAGCAGTATTCCCACCACGAATTCCGGCAGCGACGCCAGCACCAGCGTCCCGACGCCGGTGAGGTGATCCACCGCGGTGTCCTTTTTCAGGGCGCTCCAGGTGCCGATGCAGATCGAGAGCGGGATGGCGATGACGGCCGCGCAGAACATCAGAATGCTGGAGTTCAACAACGTGGGGGCAATAGCCTGGGCCACCGGAATACCGCCGGCCAGAGAGGTACCGAGATCCAAGGTGACCAGATGGCCAAGCCAGGCAAAATACTGCTCCGGCAGGGAACCTCCCAGATGCAGCTGGTCGCGCAGCGCGGCCAACCGCTCGGGAGTGGCCTCCCGGCCAAGGATGGCCTGGGCAGCGTCACCGGGCAGAGCCTGCGTGGCCAGGAATACCACGATCGACACCACCCAGAGGGTGAAAAGGCCGAATAGCGATCTCCGCAGGATCAGACGGCGCATCGGGCTGCTGGCAGTTTTTGTCATTTGTTCATCCAGACGTTGCGGAATCCGAAGGAGGAGAGCGGGATACCGCTCTTATCTGGAGTGAAACCTCCGACGCCGGTGGTATGGGCGTCGACGCTGTTCGGGAATCCCCAGATAATGTAGCCGCCGCGGTCGAATTCAATGCCCTCGGCCTTCTGGATCAGGGCACACCGTGCCGCCTGATCCGTCGTAGCGTTGGCCTGGGTGACCAGATCGGTCCACTCCTTGTCGCTCCAGTGCGTTTCGTTGTACGGCGAGTTAGTCAATCCTGACGCGGCTGTCTGGGGCAGGTAATCGCGGGTAAACCAGAAGTCCTGGGCAAACGGCCACTTCAAGTATTGGTCTCCGTAGAATTCGCCGGGGTCAACCTTTTTCACGTTGACGGTCACACCGGCGGCCTTGGCCTGCTGCGCAAATACCTGCGCCGCTTCAACGAAGCCAGCTGCGGTGGGCGACGTCACCAGATCCACGCTGAGGTTCGGCTTTCCGGCCTCTGCAAGGAGTTCCTTGGCCTTGGCAATGTCCTGCGTGCGTTGCGGTATGTCCTTGGGGTAGCAGGCGTCGAAGGGCGCGTACATGTCATTTCCGACGGTGCCGTGGCCGCCGAGCGCCTGGTCCACCATCTGCTGGCGGTCCACAATGAGCCGAAAGGCCTGCCGGACCTTCGGATCGTCAAAGGGGGCCTGGTCCACGCGCATGGTGAACGGCAGCCAGGATCCTGTCTTTGACTCCAGCACCTTCAACTTTGGGTCGGCCTTGATGATGTTGACCTGGCCCAACGGAAGCTGATCGATGGCGTCGACCTGGCCACCCAGCAACGCATTCACCCGCGCGGTGTCGTCGGGAAAGTCAATAATGTTGACTTTGTCCAGATACGGCTGGCCGGACCGCCAATAGTGCGGATTCTTGGCAAAGGTGCTTTGCTGACCGGCGGTAAAGCTCTCCAGCGTAAATGGACCGGAGCTGACTGGCTTTTTCGGATCATACCCGACGGGCACGATCCCGGTAGTGTACTGGGCAACCGTGTCCGGAAATGGTGCAAACGGGGCGCTGAAGGGGAAGGTGATGGTCTGCGCGTCCACGGCCTTCATCGCGTTCCGGTCCAGGCCGGACAGTGCACTGGCCGCGGCCTGCGGATTTTTCGGATCCGTGATCCGCCGGAAGGTAAAGATCACATCATCGGCAGTAATCGGCTTTCCATCACTGAACTCCAAGCCGTTCCGAAGGTGCACCGTCCACGTCGTGGCATCGGCAGACGACGAGATCTTGTCCGCCAGCGCCATTTGGACCGCATGGTCGCTGTCGTAGCTGGCGAGGGTCTCATACAACTGGATGGCGCGGGCCTCGTCCGGGTGAGTCACCGGGGCGTGGGCATCCAGAGTATCCTTCGCCGATCCGCCGACGATGCCGACGCGGAGCATGCCCCCTGACTTCGGCGAAGAAGCCGCCGGCCCGTCGGCGGCTGCCGAACCCGACGAACAGGCGGCGAGCCCCATGAGCGAAACAACCATGGCCAGGGAAACGAGAAGGCGTGGTCCCTTGCGTTGTCTGTCTGCGGTCATGGAGTACGCCTCCTGCGGCAATGGGAGAAAAATGGAGTCGACGGATCTGACTGACGCGTCGGTCATTTCATAAGTGTTGTGGGCCGCCTCACAATTGTCAAGATGGCAGCAGTGCCCGATTTTGCGGCCAGATAGAAAACGCCGAATTCAAGGACTAATGAAGCTGCGGCACGGGCACAGCACCGGCAAAGTACCGACAGAGCACCGACCCTGCCGTTCGTTAAAGGCCCGTCCCAGCGGACGCAGTCTGATGCGTGCGTCAGTTATCGGGGTAGGATATGGTTTCAGTGGTCGCCGGAGCAAATCGGTGGCAGCCAGACAACGCCCGCGGAAGGAACATGGATGAGCAACGTGGCAGAATCCAGCGGCACGAACCGATACCCCGCCGCGGAACCAACCCGCGGCACGGAACAGCGCCGTACCTCAATTCTTGACGCAGCCTGGCAGCTCATTGCCGAGCGTGGCTACCACCACGTACGCGTCCAGGATATTGCCAGAATCTGCGGCACCAGCACCGGCACCATCCACTACTATTTTCCGGGTAAAGATGATGTCCTCCGTGAGGCCCTCCGTTATTGCGTCGACCAGGCATTCGAGCGTCAGGGTGCCGCTCTCCGCCAGATCGATAACGCCCGCAAGCGGCTGCTCGCCCTTATTGAAATGCAGATGCCGGCCGGAACCCAGGTACGCAACGAATGGTCGATCTGGCTCCAATTCTGGGCCGAAACCTGCCTCAATCCCGAGCTCCGCCCGATCCACAATGATTTTTACGCTCGCTGGATGGATGCCGTGGTCAGCATCGTCCGACGGGGCCAGCGGCAGGGCGTCTTCAGCGACGTGGACCCCGTCGATTTTGCCCGTCTGCTGACTTCCGCCACGGATGGTGCCGCCATCAAGATCCTGACTGGCGCACCGGGTATGTCCGTCGATGCAATGCGCAACATGCTTGTGCGGATCGTGGACAAGGAACTCACCCTTTCCAGCGCCGCCATCTGAGCCGGAATGCGAACGGGTGTTGAGCTGGCCTCCCTTCCGCTGGCGGAGCTGCGCCCGATCATGGCAGCGCGGCTCTCCGGCTGGGCTCGACGAGCTGTCGCCGACGAAGAAGCGGACCGGCGCGCCGCCGTCGCCATCACGGTATACGAAATGGCTGGCAGCACGCATTTTCTCATGATCAAACGGGCACACCGGCATTCCAATCCCGGCCAGTGGGCACTGCCCGGTGGCCGGATGGATGACGGCGAAACAATCGTCGAAACAGCGATCCGTGAACTCCGCGAGGAGACCGGTCTCGCCGCCGGACCTGATGGTGTATTGGGCCTGTTGGACGACTTCACATCGTCCCGGGGAATCGTCATCACTCCCGTCGTCATCGCGCTGTGCGGCGTCCAGTCTCCGCGGCGAAGCCCAAACGAAGTAGCATCCCTGCATCCCCTGCCATTGACGCGCCTGACGGCCCCGGGAGTTCCCCGCTGGAAGCGCTCGTCTGGATCACCGGCCCTATTACAGCTCCCGCTTCGACATGACATGCTCGTTCATGCTCCAACCGGCGCAATCCTCTGGCAGTTTGCGGAGCTGGCACTACAGGGCAGAACCACCCGCGTTGCCGATCTTGCTGAGCCTGGCTTTACTGCTCGCTGACGAGAGTGCCGCGTGGCCAAGTGGGCCATAGCTGCTTCGCGATCAACCCGCACCCCGGTGCTGGTTAATCTGAGCACACCCTGGCGCCGCCGTCGTCCTTCCAGTCAGGGGGCCGCGGCCGCGAGACGTCGGTCAGCTCCCGCGGGGTGGAGACCTGGCCCTGCGATTCGGCGATCCCCCCGGTCATGGCCCTGATGGCGACCACGCCCAGAGGCGCCCTGCATATAGCCGGCCGGTGGGACGTAGATCCCGGCCGGGCCCGGGATGGTTTCCAGGATCAGGGCTGCGATGGTGGCGGGTCCTTCGAAAGCAATGAGCTGTTCGAGGTGTTCCAGGGCGCGCTGGCTTTCTTCTTCTTCCGTGGTGGAGTGGAACAACCCACTACCTAAGTGCGTGAATACACGCATGAATGTATTCTGGGTTTATGGAAACCCTCACGCACGCCCCGGTGCTGGCACGGTTCGGCTACGCGGTTGCTGATCCGACCCGGGCCCGGATCCTGCTGGCTCTCGCCGACGCGCCTGCCTACCCCTCGGACCTGGCGGACTCCCTTGCAGTGTCCCGGCAGAGCATGTCCAACCATCTGACGTGCCTTCGCGGCTGCGGCCTCGTGGTGGCTGTGCCGGACGGCAGGCGGAGCCGGTATGAGCTTGCCGATGTCCGGCTGGGCCACGCGATCAGGGACCTGATCGGCGTCGTGCTCGCCGTGGACCCGGCCTGCTGCGCCCCCGACGGGACGTGTCTGGCATGACCGCCCTCCAGCGTGGACCCCACCCGGCCCGCCGGGCCATCCTGAGCCGCCGCATCCGGCTGTTCGCGGCGGCGACCATCACATACAACGTCATCGAAGCCACCGCGGCGCTCTGGGCCGGCGGCGTCGCCGACTCGTCCGCGCTGATCGGCTTCGGCCTGGACTCGGTGATCGAGGTGGCATCCGCCGTGGCCCTGTCCTGGCAGTTCTCCGCCCAGGATCCTGAACGGCGCGAACACCTGACCCTGCGGATCATCGCCGTCTCCTTCATCGCCCTGGCCGCCTTCGTCACCGCGGATTCCGTCCGGTCCCTGGCCGGCGGCGCCGAGGCACAGCACTCCACCCCCGGCATCGTGATCGCGGCCCTGAGCCTGGCCATCATGCCCGTACTGTCCTGGCTGCAGCGCCGCGCAGGACGGGAACTCGGCTCCCGGACAGCGGTGGCCGATTCCAAACAGACCCTGCTGTGCACCTACCTCTCCGCGGTCCTCCTGACCGGCCTGGTGCTGAACAGCACACTGGGCTGGTGGTGGGCCGACGCCGGCGCGGCGCTGGTCATCGCCGTCATCGCCGTCCGCGAAGGCATCAATGCCTGGCGCGGCGACGTCTGCTGCACCGTCCCTCACACGGCTGCAGCCTTCGATACCGAACGCGATGATTGCGGCGCCGATACGGCGCCACCGACAGACCCGGCCCCCGCCGCCGGGGACGGGTGCGGCGACGGGTGCGGCCCCGCACCCGGACGACAATCCGTTTCCCTGCCAGTTGCCCGGCGGGAAGACTGAACCATGGACTACGAAGTGCGGACCATTCCCGGCTGCCCGAACAGCGGCCCGGCGCTGGAGCTGTTCCGGCAGGCACTGGCCGCCGAAGGTGAGGATGCCCGCAAGCCCCGTGTCATGGAGCTCACCTCCGAGAGCGAGGCCGAGGCGTTCGACTTTCACGGCCCGCCCTCGTTCTTGGCCCACGGCCGCGACCTGTTCACCGTGACGGACTCCCGGGCTCCGACCTCCCGGGTGTACCGATCCTCGACGGGGCTGACCGGGCACGAAGGCTTGGAGCTATTACGCCCCAGGGTAAACGCAGCATTAAACAAAAAGACGGCTGATGCAGGCGGCTTTGAATGCTTCCACACAGGATGGGGCCAGGCCTTTATTGCGTGGCCAGATGGACGGGCAGATCATCGCGGCCAGCCTGACACGGCCACCAGCAGTCGCCGCCTGATTAATCGTTGGTGCCCGGAAAGGCATCCAGTGCCGCGGTGAGTTGGTTTTCGGCGGGGCACCAGATCCTGGTCAGCGGCCGGCAGTTCGTCGTAGGTGTACGCGGCGACGGCCATTGGTGACGTGGAGCGCCACAGCGCGTACCGGACGGTGTGGTCGTTCCTGCTGCCGCAGATCAGGACGCGCCTCCGGCCGTTGAGATTATTCGTGACACCCTCTGTGGTGGCCCTGCGCGACATAGGCCAACCAGCCAAGCTGCTTGTCACTTCGGGCCAGCTGTAGGAGTTCCGGGCCAATAGCGGCTGCAAAGCGGCCTAGCAACACTAAATCCAGAGAGTCAACGAAATCCGGGGCAGTCCCTATTGTGATGATTCTTGGGCACCGTCCATGTCCTCGTAATTTTTCTGGGTACAGGTGCACAGTGGCGTGTCGGCAGTTGGAAGCAGTAGCAGGTCGTGTGGATATTCCTGTGGTTGGGCCAGGGTGACTGGCACACGGCGTGCGAGGCGGACCAGGGCGAGGCTGGCGATGCTGCACCAGGCGAGGTTGGTAATCGCCGAGGGCCAGGCGTCGTGGTAGATGCCGTTGATGGCCATGAAGATCCCTCCCCCAAGAAAAGCGGCCTGCAGGACATATCCGTTGGAGATGCGGTTCAGTGAGAACAAGAGGTACGCAGCGAAGGAGGTAAGTGCACCGATCCACCCGAGGGCTTCAACAACGTTGTTCAACATGGTCCGGGCTGCTCCTTATACGCTTGGAGGGTTTGGCATGGCTAAAGGCTCCTGATTCGGACCTCATAGGAGGGGCGGGTCAGGGTTTCCCGCTTCAGGTCTTGGAGGTGCTGCTGTAGCGTTCGTCGCGCCATGCGAGTGCCGCTTTGAGGCCATTCTCGGACGCGATCGCGTCGAATTCCTGTTGTTCCGGGGTGTTCGCGCCGTTGATCATGGCCGAGATGTTGATGTTTGCCTTGACGGCGGTTTGAAGTCCCTTGGCGTCATATGCGCGGTTAAGTGCCTGCTTGGTCAGTTGCAGGATCGGCAGGGGGGTCGGTGCGATTCGCAGGGCAAGGCGGAGGGCCTGTTCGGCATCGATCGTGTCTCCTGTGAAGAGTAGTTCATTGGTTTTCTTCTGGCCGAGCACGAAGGGCATGAGCAGTGTGACGGGTCCGGACCCGTATTGAATCTCAGGCTCACCGAACTGGGCATCATCGGCTGCGACAACCATGTCGCAGGCCATGGCGATTTCACAGGCGCCACCGAGGCAATGTCCCTGCACTACGGCGATGGTGGGTTTGGGGAAGGACCACAGGTGCATGGTGACCTCCGAGTCCCGACGCAGCACCGGGAGCCATTGCAGCGGCGTCTCAGTCCCGCTCTCGATTTCGTCGGTCATGTCGAAGCCGGCGGAGAATGAACGTCCACTCCCGGCGATGAGCACGACTTTGATCGAGTCGTCAGCAGCGGCCTGGGTGATCCGCTTGTCGAACTCATCGAGCATTTCGGCATTGATGGCGTTGAGCTTCTCGGGGCGATTGAGGGTGATCGTGGCAACCGGCCCGTTGGTTTCGTAGAGCACTACATCAGACATTTGATTCCGGTCCTTCGTGGGTTGTGGGGCAGGTCCCTGGACATTGGTAGGAATGTCAGCAGGGTGGGGATGGTTTGTCGGCCTGGGGTCAGGCTGTGTGGTGGAGGATGATGCGTGCGTCGAGGGCGAGTGCCTGGGTGGGGGTGACCGCGATCGGGTTGCATTCAATCTCATCGATTTCGGGATGCTCGGCTGCGAAGTGTGACAGGGTCGCGACCAATTGTGCGGCTTTGTCGATGGCAACGGCCGGTCTCCCCCGGAACCCGGTGAGCAGTGCCGCGCCCCTCAACGAGAGGAGCAGCTCCTTGGCTTGCTCGGTGTTGATGGGGCCAAGTGCACATCGGGTGTCCTTGAGTAGCTCTGTGTAGACACCTCCGACGCCCACGAGCACGATCGGGCCAAAGGTTGGGTCACGACGGACACCAATGATCAGTTCGACCGCCCCTGCCGTGTCCGCCATCTCCTCGATCGAGCAGCTAGGCGGTGCGAGTCGAGCCTGCACGTCGTGCCACGCGGTCAGTAGCCCGTTAAGGTCGGGGATGTTTAATATGACTCCGCCGTTGTCGGACTTGTGCTCATCACCTAAGGCTTTGAGGACCAGCGGGTACTCAAGCCTGGCGGCTGCGCCTTTGAGCTCGTGAAGGGTTGTGACCTCCGATGCAGGGCTGAAAGGAATACCTGCTGCCGCCAATGCACGGCGCGCCCTGCCGTATCCGGTCTCCACCAGCGCAGCGGCTGTTGGTGCCGGAAGCACCGGTAGCGGTTGAGGGGCGAATTGGTGCCTGCGGACCAGTCGGCTCATCGCCCACGACGCGTGCTCAACGTTGCGGTAGACGGCTACCCCGCTCTCACGGAGCGCAGCCACCGGGGCCGAGTCGGAAAACATGGTCTGGGCCACGAAGCTGGCACCCGACCCGGCCACGAGGGAGCCGATGTCGCGGCCGGCCTGTACCTCACCATCTAAGACTGAGGGATCATAGTCGCTGTAGCCGCCGAAAAATCCGGTCATCAGGATTGAGTCCGACTCGGAACTGGCTACCAGCCGTTTCACGACCCGTGCGAAGCAGGAAATGTCTTGCTCGCCACCACCAGCGATATCGATGGGGTTTGAAA
>CAJDTL010000052.1_pt1 | contig 26233 bp, 20 predicted proteins | sample 7389871 | NCBI WGS metagenome assembly CAJDTL01 (sample SAMEA7055650, study PRJEB34461) | soil metagenome | biome: terrestrial ecosystem; feature: Peninsula; material: soil | place: Antarctica | collected 2016 | reverse complement strand
ATCGACACACCGGTCCCAACCGGCAAGGTCCCTGACCCAGCCCGCAACCAGCCCAACACCCAAAGCCCCCGGACCGGCACCACCGGGATCGGTGACAGTCACGACAGCTGTCGTTCCGGAATCTTGACTATCGAACATATCTACTACTTTACCGGCAGGTGATCCCGGACACAAGAGCGTTCCCTGGCCCGTGGATAGAGTTTTGCGGCCCGTGGTTCGAACTGGATTCCACGTTCCTGGCCCGGCATCCGCATGTGCCCGTACAAATGAGTGCGGCGTGTGCACTTACCGGCGTGACACCCCTATGGTGCCGTCGAAACGATCAGGTCTTTGGTCGACCACCGGGGTTTCCGTGCGTTGCTGGGTCTCCACGCGGCCGCGGGCGGCCTTTGGTCGACCACCGGGGGTTCCGGCAGCTGGCGCGTACGAGGCACGGAAGCAGCACCGCGGCGGCGACGTCCGGGTCTGGACCCTGGTCGACCACCGGGGGTTCCGGCAGCTGGCGCGTACGAGGCACGGAAGCAGCACCGCGGCGGCGACGTCCGGGTCTGGACCCATGGGTCTAGTTTTCTACGGGTTCGAGCTGAGGTTCGGGAAGAGTGCCGGCATTATGTTCAGTGAGTTTCCAAGGTCCCTCAGCTCCCCGATTCGAGTTAAAGTCCGGCTCCTCCAGCACGGACCAATTGCAGTTGGACAGCCCGGACAGCGATACCCAGCTTTCATACGGCAGCCCCATCAGCCGCGCGATTGCCACGCGGGCCGCTCCCCCGTGCGTGGCTACGACCATGGTCCCTCCCGCTTCCAGGCCGGCAAGGGCGGTCAAAACGGCGTGTCTCATGCGTTCGGCCACCTCGACCCGGGTCTCTCCCCCGCCCGCCCGGACGCCGGCCTCATCGTGCTCCCAGCGCAGCACCTCCTCCGGGTAGCGTTCGGCAATCTCCTCAAACGTCAGGCCCTGCCACGTTCCGGCATAGGTCTCCCGCAGCCGCGCATCGGTACCGACCTCCAGTCCGGTCAGATCCGCGAGGGCCTGCGCGGTGTCCCTGGCCCGTCGAAGATCGGATGAGACAATGCGGGAAGGCCCGACGGCGGCCAGCAGGGCTGCCGCCTTGTCCGCCTGGGCGCGGCCGACGTCGTCGAGCCCGATATCCGCCTGACCCTGAAAGCGGCGCTCCGCGTTCCACCGGGTCCGCCCGTGACGCCAGAAAACAACCCGCCGGTGTGCACCGGCGGGTTGCGATAATCCTGAACCATTCACGTCGTTGTCCGGGTACTACTCTGCTACTGTCGCTGATTTCTCGGCGGCAGCGGATTCGTCCGCTGCGGCGCCCTCGGCCTCTGCCTTCGCGGAAGGATCCTTGGCCCCGAGCTGCAGGTCAATCACCGGGCAGTCCTTCCAGAGGCGCTCCAGGGCGTAGAAGATCCTGTCCTCTTCGTGTTGGACGTGAACAACCACTTCGGCGTAGTCCAACAGGACCCACCGGCCGCCGGAGCGGCCTTCGCGGCGGACCGGGCGGAGGTTCTGTTTAATCAGTTCCTCTTCGATGCCATCAACGATGGCGTTCACCTGCCGCTCGCTGGGAGCGGACGCGATGAAGAAGATGTCCGTGATGGCCAGTACGTCGCTCACATCCAAGGCAATGATGTCCAGGGCGAGCTTGTCCGAGGCTGCCCGGGCGGCTGCCCTGACGATGGCGACGGAACTTTCTGTTGCGGTCACTGATTTCCTTCTGGTTGGGTGGGGTGGCCTAGCGGGCCAGTCCGGTAATAAGCATGGTAAATCCTGCAATAAGAGCCGCGGCTCCGATTACAACGGCGCCCCACAGGATCAATCTGTTGCGCTGCAGCCGGCCCAGTCCTGCTGTTACGGCGTCCAGCGGTTCCAGACCGTGGGCGCTTCCGGCCGGCAGCGGCGGCCTTTCGGCGCGCTCGAATGTCCGGGCTGTGGGCTGCGGACCGGAAACCACAGCCGACGTCGGCGGGTCAGTTCCCTTGCCGGTCCCGCGAGCCTCAGGCCGGGAACCGCGCCCCTCCGATCGCGCAGCCCCGCGTATCCCGAGGAGGCTGGCCCCCCTCGAAGCAGAGCGGGCAGCCGCCCGGGCGGCAGCACGGCCCGGCAGCGGCGGAGTATTTTCCGGCAGCCAGGGGCCCGATGTCGGCGCCGGTCCGGGTGACTGCGCCGGGGCAGGTGACTGCGCCGGGGCGTTGTCGGAACTGTCGGCGGGAGAGGACGTTGGACCGGTGCGCTTCACCGGCATCAACCGTGAAACCACGGGAATATGGGAGGTGGCCGGCGGTCGCATGACGGGCCTGTCGATGCCGGGCACTCGGATGAACTCCAGCGGTGTCACCATGGCCAGGTTGTCGGCCGCGGTCGGATCATTGGCCGGTGGCCGGCTCCTGGCGCTTTCCTGCACCAGCCGCTCACGGACCTGGGCGCGCCGGTTAAGCACCTCGGCGCGTTCGGCGATGGCGCGCTGCTGAGCCATGATGTCAGGGTCCACGGCGAGAGGATCGGCTGTCACCGCCGCCGGCAGATGGTCAATCTGCTCCCGCGCTTCTTTGACGAGTGCCTGCCGCGCCGCGAATGCCTCTGCGACGCTCATGGACCCTTCAACATCGTGAGCGCTAACGGGAACGCGTTCGGTCTCCAGCTGGACCGGCCGCAGGGCACCACGCGTGGCCAGCAGGGGATTCCGGACCGCGGGTTTCGCTGCCGCCTCCGTGTCGGCCCGCAGCGCTGCACGGTCACGCGCGCGGGACCGCGACGGGCGCTCCCCCTTGGGCGGTGTGACAAGGGCGTCGACCGGGGCATCCGTGGCGCGCCGCGGACGGCGCACTGTCGGGGATTCGCGCGCCGGGGATTCGCGCGTCGATTTATCCGGAGCAGGCAGCAGCGGCACCGTGGGGTAGCCACCCGCGGCGCTGGACTGTTCCGACGAACCTTGCGCGAGTCTGCGTGCCCTGCGACTGTCCGTCGGTTCTGTTTTCTTGCTCATTTACTACTCATTCAGTACTGGAACTCAGATGTTGATTGGACCCCACACTGCTGTGGCCTGGTTCAAGATAGAGCCCGTATTTCGCAATGTACTGCACCACTCCATCAGGGACCAGATACCAGACGGGGTTCTGTTCCTGGACGCGATCACGGCAATCGGTGGAGGATATTGACATTGCGGGCACTTCCAACAAACTTACGTCAGAGCGGCCCATGCCGTCGAGGACATGGCCGGGGCGCGTCACGCCGACAAAGTGCGCCAGCGACCACAGCTCGTCGTTGTCCTTCCACGACATGATCTGGGCCATGGCGTCCGCACCGGTGATGAAGAACAGATCCGCTTCCGGACGCATCTGCCGCAGATCACGCAACGTGTCGATGGTGAAGGTAGGGCCGGGCCGGTCGATATCGACCCGGCTCACGGTGAACCGCGGGTTGGACGCGGTGGCAATGACCGTCATCAGATAGCGGTGTTCGGGCGTGCTGACCTGCTGTGTGTCCTTCTGCCATGGCTGCCCCGTGGGCACAAAGACAACCTCATCCAGATCAAACACGGCGGCGACTTCACTTGCCGCCACCAGGTGACCGTGGTGAATCGGGTCAAAGGTGCCGCCCATGACTCCCAGGCGGAAGCGTCGGGTAGCACCTTTCACCGGTCGTGCGGGTGGCAATATCTCAGGAATGGGAAATCGTTTCGCCCTGACCGTGGTCGTGCTTGTTCGTGTGCTGGCGGTGCGGATCGGCATTCTCATCGACCGGGGAATGCCGGTTACCCAAGTTGGTGAAGGATACCGTTACGAACAGCAGCAACAGCAGCACAACGAAGATCGCCACGCCGAACATCCACCACGGCATGAGCAGCGGCGCGGCTTCCTCATGTTCGGTAGCGGCCGTGAGCACGCCAGCAAGCTGAGTCAACATATTTCTCCCCTAAGTATCAAAGGCGGGTGCATTCATAAACGCGCCCGGACGGTCGGTCGTCTGCCCTGAAGTCTAATGTTACGCGAACGGACCCTTGCCGGCATCCGGACGCTCCACGCGCCGCCGTCGGGCTGTCCCCGGACGGTCCCGAACCTAGCCGCGGATCTGGCCTTCGCCCTGCACGATCCATTTGGTTGTGGTCAGCTCGGTCAGGCCCATGGGTCCGCGGGCATGGAGTTTCTGGGTCGAAATGCCCACCTCGGCACCCAGCCCCATTTCGCCGCCGTCGGTAAACCGGGTGGAAGCATTGACGATCACCGCGGCCGAGTCCACCTCCGCAATGAACCGCTCCGCGTTCGCCAGATCGTTGGTCAGGATGGCTTCGGTGTGCCCGGTACTCCAACGCCGGATGTGGCTGATGGCCTGGTCCAGCGAATCGACCATGGCGACGGCCAGGTCAAGGTCCATATATTCGCGGCCCCAGTCCTCATCGTCGGCCGGCTCGGCGTGCAGACCTGCGGGCAGGACCGCCATGATGCGTTCATCCACGTGCAGCCGGACCCCGGCCGCGGAGAGGGCGGTCAGGACCTCCGGCAGGACGGTGGCTTCGCTGTGCACCAGCAGGGTCTCCACCGTGTTGCAGACACTCGGACGCTGCGTCTTGGCATTGAGCAGAATGTCCACCGCCATCTTGGCTGACGCCGATCTGTCGATGAAGATGTGCACGTTCCCCTCGCCCGTCTCGATCACCGGTACGGATGCGTTGTTCAGCACCGACTGGATCAGGTCCCGGCCGCCGCGGGGAATGAGCACATCCACCCGGCCGCGGGCACGCATCAGGGCATCCGCGCCGTCCCTGCCATAACGGTCCACGCTCTGCACCGCGTCGGCGGGAAGCCCCGTCTCTTCGAGTGCATCGCGCAGGATGCCTAGCAATGCTTCGTTGGTCTTGGCGGCCGCGCTGCCGCCGCGCAGAATGACGGCGTTGCCGCTTTTAAGCGCGAGTCCGGCGATGTCAACGGTGACGTTGGGGCGCGCCTCGTAAATGGCGGCCACCACACCCATCGGGACGTTCACCTGGCGCATCCGCAGGCCGTTGGGCAGGGTTTGTCCGCGGACCACGTTGCCCACCGGGTCGGGCAGCGATGCAAGATTTTCCAGTGCCGCGGAAAGGGCCGCCATCCGGTCCTGGGTCAGCGTGAGCCTATCGAGCATGGCCGCGGATGTTCCGTTGCTCCGACCCCGCGCCAGATCCTGGGCATTGGCGGCCAGCACCGGCCCCGTGTGCTCGCGCAGGGAGGCGGCGATCGCCAGCAGGGCACGGTCCTTCCAGGCGCGGTTGGCATGCGCCATCCGGCGGGACGCCTTCCGTGCCCGGTCCGCAATGGCGTGCACCGCTTCCGTTACGTCCTGTTCAACAGCCAGCTCAGTCATGGAACAAGTTTAGGCCACGCCCTGCGTCAGGGCAGCACGCGTCTCGGGGCAGCACGCGTTTCAGAGCAGCACCAGATCATCAACATGAACAACTTCGCGCTCATATTCCGGACCCAGCTCGCGGGCCAGCTCCTTGGTGCCGTGGCCCAGCATCTGCGGGAGCTCGGCGGCGCCGTAATTCACCAGGCCGCGGGCAATAACCGTTCCGCGCAGATCGGAAAGTTCGACGGCGTCACCGGCCTCAAAGTTTCCGCGCACAGCCGTAATGCCGGCCGGCAGCAGCGACTTGTGCCGTTCGCGCACGGCCTTGACGGCGCCGTCGTCGAGCGTCAGCGTACCGCGGATGTCGGCCAGATGAGCCAGCCAGAGCAAACGCACAGGTCGGCGTACTCCATTGACGCTGAACCAGGTGCCGACGTCGCCGCCGGCCAGCGCCGCCGCCGCGTTGGCCGCGGACGTCACCAGCGCGGGGATGCCGGTATCCGCGGCGATGACCGCCGCTTCGACCTTGGTGGCCATGCCGCCGGTACCGAGGCCGCCCTTACCGGTGGTGCCGATCGTAATGCCTGCCAGATCCGCGGGGCCGGACACGTTGCTGATCCGCTGCGCCCCGTGCTCCGGCGGGCCGTCATAGAGCGCGTCGACGTCGGAGAGCAGCACGAGTGCCTCCGCCTTGACCAGGTGGGCGACCAGGGAGGCGAGCCTGTCGTTGTCGCCAAAGCGGATTTCGTGCGTGGCCACCGTGTCGTTTTCGTTCACGATCGGCACCACGCCCAGATGCAGCAGCCGCTCCAAGGCGCGGTGGGCATTGACGTGCTGCGTACGGCGGGTCAGGTCCCCGGCGGTCAGCAGTACCTGGCTGACAGTGACCCCGTGCGCCGCGAATGCGTGGCTGTAGCGGGCCATCAGCAGTCCCTGGCCCACGCTGGCCGCCGCCTGCTGGGTGGCCAGATCCTTGGGTCGGCGGGCCAACCCCAGCGGGGCCAGACCGGCGGCGATCGCGCCGGAGGAGACCAGGATCAGCTCGGTGCCCTGCAGCCGGCGTTCCGCCAGCACCTGCACCAGGGACACCAGGGCCCGCTCCGAAATGCCGCCGGCGACGCTGGTCAGGGATGAGGACCCAACCTTGACCACGATCCGGCCCGCGGTGGCGAGCCCGGAGCGGTCCTGCAGCTGTAATGCCGCCTGACGCCCGGTCTCGGTCCCCGCCTTAGGAGTCATCGCCGTCGTGGTCCAGCGCACCGTCCTCGACCAGCTGGCTTTCGCGCAGCGGCGCCGCCTTCTTGCCCGGCCCTGGCGTTTCGGTCCAAACGCCGGACTTACGCTCGGCCTCGAGCTCCACCCGCGTGGCGGCCCTGGCATCCTTGCGGTCCTGCTGCTCTTCACGCTTCTGCGTCCGGGTCGGCCGGTCGCCGAAGTCCGCCATCCGGATATCGGTGCCGCGCGGGGACGCAAGGTGTTCCGCTCCGCCCATCATGGTGGGCTCCCAGTCGAAGACCATGCCGTCGCCCTCGCCGATGATGACCGTCACGCCGGGGGTTGCGCCGGCCTTGAAAAGCCTGTCCTCTACGCCCAGCTTGGCGAGGCGGTCCGCGAGGTAGCCGACGGCTTCCTCATTGTTGAAGTCGGTCTGCAGCACCCAGCGCACCGGCTTGGCGCCCAGAATACGGAACAGCGGCTCGAGGTTCTTTTCCTCGCGGCGGATGGTGAATCCGCCGTCGTTGACGGCGCGGGGACGCAGCACCGGTACCGGCACCCTGGCGGCCTCGGTCTTGACGTCGTCGCGGGCAGCCTTGACAATCTCGGCCATCGCGAAGCCCAGCTCGCGCAGTCCTTCGTGGCTGACGGCGGAGATTTCAAAGACCTTGTAGCCGCGGGATTCAAGATCACCACGGACGTATTCGGCCATGTCGCGGCCATCCTTGGTGTCAATCTTGTTCAGCGCGACCAGCTTGGGCCGGGCATTGAGCGGGACGACCTCCCCGTCCGAGCCGGCGAAACTCATATCGACGGCGTAGCGGTCCAGTTCCTGCTCGATGATCGCAAGATCGCTGAGCGGATCACGGTCGGATTCGAGCACCGCACAGTCCAGCACATGCACCAATGCCGCGCAGCGTTCCACATGGCGCAGGAAATGATGTCCCAGCCCCTTGCCCTCGCTGGCACCCTCAATAAGTCCGGGCACGTCCGCGATCGTGAAACGGACGTCGCCGGCCTGCACAACGCCCAGGTTCGGGATCAGGGTGGTGAACGGGTAATCTGCGATCTTCGGCCGTGCCGCGGACATCGCGGCAATGAGGCTCGACTTGCCTGCGGAGGGGAACCCCACCAGCGCGATATCGGCAATGCTCTTCAACTCAAGGACAATATCCCGGGCGTCTCCGGGAACGCCGAGCAGCGCAAATCCGGGGGCCTTACGCTTTTGTGAGGACAGGGATGAGTTACCGAGGCCGCCCTGTCCACCGGCGGCAGCGATGTACTCGCTACCCTCCCCGACCAGGTCGGCCAGCACGTCCCCGTCCTTGGTCTTGACGACGGTTCCGGTCGGGACTTCAAGGATCAGGGTTTCGCCGGTCTTGCCATTGCGCCAGTCGCCCATCCCGGGACCGCCGTTGCTGGCGTGCCGGTGCGGTGCGTGGTGGTAGTCCAGCAGCGTGGTCGTGTTCGCCGAAACACGCAAGATGACGTCGCCGCCGTCGCCCCCGGTGCCGCCGTCGGGTCCGCCAAGCGGTTTGAATTTTTCCCGCTTGACCGAGACGCAGCCATGGCCACCTGTCCCCCCGGATACGTGCAATACAACCCGGTCAACAAAGCTGGCCAATGGATTCTCCTCTGTAGTTCTGCCCTGCAGCCAATTCTATCCGCGGGCAGTAAAATCAATGCAGTTAAAAGCCAGTGGAGCGAGCCAAGCGGCCCGCTCCACTGCGAAAAGCGTTTGGTGTTACTCTGCGGCAGCAGCGGTAACGATGTTCACGACGCGGCGGCCGCGGGCGGTGCCGAATTCGACAGCACCTGCCGTCAGTGCGAACAGCGTGTCGTCGCCACCGCGACCGACGCCGGCGCCGGGGTGGAAGTGCGTTCCACGCTGGCGGACGATGATCTCGCCGGCGGAAACTACCTGACCTCCGAAACGCTTTACACCCAGGTACTGGGCGTTAGAGTCACGGCCGTTGCGAGTGGAACTCGCACCCTTTTTATGTGCCATTTGAAATGCCTACCTTTTCGACTAAAGACGACTAAACCGCGGGACCGCAACGCAGCGATCCGGGAAACTACACGATCGAGGTGATTTTTACCTTGGTCAGTTCCTGGCGGTGACCCTGGCGCTTCTTGTAGCCGGTCTTGTTCTTGAACTTCTGGATAACGATCTTCGGTCCCCGAAGATCCTCCAGAATCTCAGCCGTAACCTTAATCTTAGCCAGGTCCTTCGCGGCAGAGGTGATTTTCTCACCGTCAACCAGGAGCAAAGCGGGCAGCTCGAATGTGCTGCCGGCTCCACCGGGGACGCGGTTCAGGGTTACGAAGTCTCCAACGGAAACCTTCTCTTGGCGGCCGCTTGCGCGGACAATCGCGTACACCACTGTGGAACTCACTTCTCTCGACGTTTATAACAAAGTTTGCGTGCGGATCCGGCGGATGTTTGCCGGATACCAGCTGTGCTTACCGCTCCGTGTTCCTGCAGTATCAACAGTTTTATGAACATTTCGCGTTTCTCACACCGTGCCTCGACGCCGAGGACCTCACAAAGGAGTAAATGTCCTGTACTGGCGTATGCACCGAAGATCAAGAATACGCTAAATCTACCCCCGGCCGCAAATGAGGCTGGTCCTCGGGGACTGCATGTGAGAGACGCACCATGTGGAACTTCTTCACTGCGTCACCGCAACCGTGCTCCGTAAGCATAGCCCGAACCCGGCCGGTTCACGTGCCCGGCCACGCGGCGCGCCGCAGATATTTACCTGCCCCGCCGCCGACACCCATGCGCCGGACCCATCACACCCCATCGATATCGCACTTCGCGCCCATGTCCCGGCGGAACATGGGCGCGAAGTACGTCATCGATGAGGCCGGTGGGATCGGCTGGGATCAGGCGTACAACCTCGGGGCGTCGAAGAAGGCCAGTTCGTAGCGGGCCGAGCCGCTGAAGGCCTGCCGCATCCGTTCCCTGCCGGCCGGCGAGCTGTTCCGCGCCGCTTCGTCGGTGATCGCGACGGCCTGCCGGGTGGCGGCCTCAAAGTTCTCGTCCGCGTAGGTGAGCAGCCAGGTCGCGTAAGGGTGCTGACCGTCGCCGTCGTGGGCCCAGTACTGACCGTCGCCGCCGTGGGCCCAGTGCTGACCGTCGCCGTCGTCGGACCGGTGGCCCGCACGGAACCGGGCATACAGCGTCGCTCCCACGTCTGCGTACAGCCAGAAGCACGGCAACAAAGCCGCCACAAGTTCGCTGTAGCTGCCGCCCGCGACGGCCGCGAGCAGATGATCGACGTAGGCCTTGGTCACCGGACCCGGCATCACATCCACATGTTCCCCGCCCAGCCAATTGCGGTGCAGTTCCGTCTCCACCATCAGACACTGCCGGGACGCGTCGGCCCAGAAAAGTTGTTCCCGCTCGGTCGGCGCAAGGGCGCCGGCCCGCGCCAGCACCCGCGAGTATCCGTTGAGATACAGCGCGTCCTGGGCCAGATAGTAGTCAAAGTGCTGCTTGTCCAAACTGCCCTCACCCAAGGCCCGGATGAAATCCAAGTCAAAGATGTCACGGCGTACGCCGGCTATGTCCTGCCACAGCAGGCTCGAAAATTCGCCGTCCGCCGGTGGCCGGTGCGCCCAGAGCGCCTGAAAATGATTGACCGGCCCGTGCCCGCCGCCGACCTGAAGTTCGTCCGCATGCTCCAGCGCTCCTTGCAGCCAGGCCTTGACGCGCTGCAGCGAGGCAGGCCAGTCCCCCAGCTGCGCCTGCACGGTGGCGAGCCCGGCGGACAGCGAGCAGCCGGTGCCATGTGTATTGCGGGTGTCAACGCGGGGCGCGTTGAACTGGTGCACCGAACCGTCCGGGGATACGAGGGCGTCCGGGCAGTCCTGCGCGGCCAGGTGGCCGCCTTTGACCAGCACACGGACGTCGCTGTCGGCTGCGAGCCGCTTGCCCTGCGCCAGCGCATCCTCCCAGCTGCCTGCCTGCGGCTCCCCGACCAGCACCGCGAGCTCGGGGAGATTCGGCGTGACCAGATCCGCCTGCCGCAGCAGCTTCCGCAGCGCATGCTCGGCATCGGCGGGCAGCAGACGGTCTCCGCTGCTGGCCACCATTACCGGGTCAAGAACGACGACGGCGGGCCGGACCTGTGCGAGCCAGCCGGCTACCGCGTTGATCACGTCAGCGTCGCCGAGCATGCCGATCTTCACCGCATCGATGTTAATGTCATCGGCGACGGCGTCGAGCTGCTCCTTCAGGAAAGCCACAGGCGGAACGTGGACGGACCGCACGCCGCGAGTGTTCTGCGCCGTCAATGCCGTAATGACCGCCATGCCGTAGCCGCCGTTGGCCGCGATGCTCTTCAGATCCGCCTGGATGCCCGCTCCGCCGGAGGGATCGGAGCCGGCGATGCTCAGTACCCGCGGCACGCCGTTCCGCCCGGGCTGCGGAGCCGGGGGATGTTTCTGCCGGTTGTCGTGCTGATTGTCCTGCTGGCTGCCTTGCTGCCTCGTCGGCTCGCTTGTCTGCTCGCTGGACTGCTCGCTGGATTGCTGATGACCGCGCATGGAGGGACATCCCTTCGCCGGTGTCGACCGGGCAGGTTCAACGGGTCTGGATCTCAGCCGGCCCTGTGGCGCGGCACCCCGTGTCTGGAACCAACCCTAGCCGAAGATGCTGCGCCCTAGCCGGGCTACCGGAGCAGCTGCCGGAACTGCACTCAGTACGGCTCTTTTGTTGAGGCTGCTCAATCCGGTCAGCTCCATCCAATCAGCTCATTCCAATCGGCGGCCTGCCAGCCGTTGATCCGCCGGCACTGGTGAATTCGGACCATCTGTCGTAAGGTACCGGCTTCGGGCGGAGCATCAAGACGTCACTTCAAGCAGCCAATGGCGGACATGAAAAGCCCCGGAAGGCCCGCGGGGTTCGCGGGCTCTGCCGGGAGTCACACCGTGGAATCACACCCTGGATTCATGGTGTTATTGCACCGGATCCACACCGGCACGGGATTTACGCTGCCACGGGATTTACGCCAGCACGGGATTTACGCTGCCACGGCGGACGAATGTCTCACAGTTCGGAGGCAGGCACCCCGACGCCGAGAATAATCGGCTCGGTGTGCTTCGCCGCGGACTGCGGGGCCTGGGCAGGCTTGGCCGGAACATGCACGGAATGCTCCTGCGCCACGCTGCCCGAGGTGGATGCCGCCGGGCCTGACCCGGAAGAACGCTGCTGGACCTCGTTCGCGTTCGCCGACCCCTGCGCGCGGCTGGCCCCTCGATTGCGGCGGCCCCGGCGTTCACGGGTGCGCAACGGCTGACCGTTGGCGTCCAGACCCGAATGATCCGGAACCTCTGCGGTCGGTCCTTCCGACAGGTGGTCAAGTACCTGTGCGAGGCCGGCCAGAGCCTGCGCCGGGTCGACCGGGGCTGCCGGCAGTTGCCGGTTGCCATGCGGAAGTTCAATGGCTTCTCCGCCGATATTCAACACCGAAGCGGCCGGGCTGCCCTCACCCGCCGGCTGGACGTTCCCGGACTGGAGGTTAGCCTGCCGGACCTGCCAGGACTGGACCTGCCCTGAAGCGCTTACGGCTGGCGCATCCGCCGACTGAACATTCGCCGGCTGCCGGTTCTGTCCCTGCGTGTTCTGTCCCTGCGTATTCTGTCCCTGCGTGTTCTGTCCCTGCGTGTTCCGGGCATCCTGCTGCGGTGCCTGCGCCTGCCGGACGGCTCGATCAGCTGGCTCCGCGGCTGTGTGCTCCCCGCCGTCGTGGTGCGGACTATGGGTGGCTGCGGCGATCGTGGCCAGGGCAGCGCGCGCCGCCGTCGCCTTGGCCTGGCGCTCGGCGTTACCCAGTCCGTCCACCGGCGCATCCGCTATCTCTGCCTCAACACCCTGCTGACCCCTGCGGCGCTTCTTCTCACGCGGCGATCGTGCCGGCTCCTGCCGGGGCTGCTCGCTGCGTGCCGGCGGATAGTGCTGTTCCGCCGTCGTCGCATGCGTGCGGCGATGTTCTACCGGGACGTCATGGGTAACCACCCCGCGGCCGGCACACGCCTCGCACTGCTCACCGAAGACCTCCAACAGCCCCGTACCCATCCGCTTCCTGGTCATCTGAATCAGGCCCAGTGACGTAACTTCCGCCACCTGATGCTTGGTCCGGTCCCGGCCCAGGCACTCGACCAGCCGGCGGAGCACCAAATCGCGGTTGGATTCGAGCACCATATCGATAAAGTCGATAACGATGATGCCGCCAATGTCGCGCAGCCGCAGCTGCCGGACAACCTCTTCGGCTGCTTCGAGGTTGTTCTTCGTGACGGTTTCCTCGAGGTTTCCGCCCGAGCCGGTGAACTTTCCGGTGTTAACGTCGACGACGGTCATGGCCTCGGTGCGGTCGATGACCAGCGAGCCACCGGAGGGCAGGAATACCTTGCGTTCCAGCGCCTTGGAGATCTGCTCTTCGATGCGGAAGGCGGCAAAGATATCTTCGTTCTTTGTCCACTTCTCCAGCCGGTCGACCAGATCCGGGGCCACGTAGGTTACGTATGCCTCGACGGTGTCCCACGCCTCTTCGCCGGAGACGATGAGCTTGGTGAAGTCCTCGTTGAAGACATCCCGGACCACCTTGATGGTCAGGTCCGGTTCGCCGTACAGCATTTCCGGAGCGAGGGTCTTGGTCGAATTGGCTTGCGCCTCGATCCCCTCCCACTGCGCGCGCAGCCGGTTGATATCGTGCGTCAGCTCCTCTTCGCTGGCGCCTTCGGCTGCGGTGCGGACAATGACGCCGGCGTTTTCGGGCAGGTGGTCCTTCAGGATCCGTTTGAGCCGGTTCCGCTCCACGTCGGGGAGCTTGCGGGAAATACCCGTCATGGAACCGCCCGGGACGTACACCAAGTAGCGGCCCGGCAGGGAAATCTGGCTGGTCAGCCGCGCACCTTTGTGGCCCACCGGGTCCTTGGTCACCTGGACCAGCACGGAATCCCCCGATTTGAGCGCGTTTTCAATCCGGCGCGCCTGGCCGTCCAGCCGGGAGGCATCCCAGTTGACCTCACCGGCGTACAGCACCGCATTGCGGCCCCGTCCGATGTCCACGAAGGCGGCTTCCATGCTGGGCAGCACGTTCTGGACCTTGGCCAGGTAGACGTTGCCGATCAGGGAATCCTGCTGCGTCTTTGAGACGAAATGCTCGGCCAGGATGCCGTCTTCGAGCACGCCGATCTGGATCCGCTCGTCGCGCTGGCGGACGATCATGGTGCGGTCCACGGACTCGCGCCGGGCCAGGAATTCCGCTTCGGTGATGACCTGGCGGCGCCGGCCGGTGTCGCGGGATTCGCGGCGGCGCTGCTTCTTGGCCTCGAGCCGGGTGGACCCGCGAAGGCTGGTCACCTTGTTCGAGACGGGCGCCTCGGACGGCTGCCGGGGGGCACGGACGCGGGTCACCGTATTGGGCGGATCCTCGTCGGTGCCGCCGGTCAGTTCCAAATCCTGATCGCCGCGGCGGCGACGACGACGACGACGCGAAGTTACGCCGTCGGCTCCGGTCCCGCTGTTGTCGCCGCCGGCATCCTCACCGGTAGCGGCAGAATCCTTACCCTCATCCGTGGTGTCTTCGGAGCGTCCACGCCGGGTCCGGGTCCGGCCCCGGCGCCGGCTGCGGCCGCTCTCGGCTGCGTCCGAATCTTCTTCGTCGTCGGCGGAGTCGGTGGTCCTGGTCGAGGCCGGAGCAACGACCGTGCTCAGGTCCGGCGCCTGGAACAGCACCGAAAGGCCCGGCGCCAGGAAGAGCGAGCTCTTGTCCGGCTCTGCATCGGCTGCGGCAGGCTCCGCCTCGACCACCGGGACAGCTGCCGCGCCGTCATCAACGGCCGCAGGAGCGGAGGCCTCCTCATTTACGTCGGCGGTCGGCTCGACCGCACCCGTGGGCTCGACCGCGACCTTGGGCGCGACCGCACCCGTGGCAACCGTGATGGCAGGGGAGGCCACCGGTGAGGAAGCACGACGGCGGGCGGGACGCCTCGGTGCTTTGGCCGCGGTTTCGGTCGCTGTGGATCCGGTGGCAGCGGTTTCGGTGGCTGCGGATCCGGTGGCCGCGGTTTCGGTCGCGGCGGATCCGGCGTCGACGGCCGGAACCGAGGTGGAGGAACGCTCGATGGGAGCGGCGACCGCGCGACCGGCCGTCTCGGATGTCACCTCGGGGAGAACCGTGTCAGAAGGACCCGTCCCGGAATGAACGGTCTCGGGGAATGCCGTTCCGGCGTCGTCGGCCGTTGCGGGCTCGGTGACCTTCTTCGCCCGACTGCGGCGCACCGGAGCCTTCCTGGCGGGGGCCTTCACTACGGGGCCGGCCTCAGTCGTTTCGGCCAAGCCGGAGCCTTCAATGGCCTCGAGACCCTGCGCTGCCTGGCCGGTTTCGGCGCCGACCGCACCCGGGTCGGCAAGGTTCGTACCGCCGTCGTCCTTCTTCGCGGTCTTGCGGCCGCTGCGCACTGCGCGCTTGACCGCCGGTGCCGCCTCGGTATCTGCGGATGCAACGGCATTGTCCACTGCGTTGGTCCCTGTGCGGATCTGATCTTTATCCATCTGTGGCGTCGCTCCAGCCCCGTGAGACGTCGCCACATCCGGCGCCCAGAAGGGCGAAATAGTCAAAACCCGCGGGCGTTGACAGAAGTCATCTGGATACTTCCGAGGTCGCACCATCATTGGGGTGCGGCATCACTCGAAAGCCAATTGCATCTTCCCTCTCCCGCTGGTGATTCTGGCCAGCAAAGGCCGCTCGGTGGATACCGGAGCACGGCGGGTATCTTCACCCCGTCCGCTTCCGGTGCATCACCGGCGAGCCTGAAAGTTTGCGATTGGACCGGAACCCGCATATGGATCGGATTCCAGCCAAGATCATTGTCTCATACGGCGCGCCCGGCTGTCCGTATTACGGCACGGATATCCGGCCCGCGCCTCGGGGCCGGGGACTCGTTTGTTCCGCTCCGAACGTGCGGGACCGCTCATGGCGCCGGGTGGCACCAAGGTGATCGCGTTAGAATCGTGGACAGATCCGCATACCGACGAAACAGGTGAAAATGGCCCGGCCCAAAAATGCCGCAGGTAGCACGCTGACCACAGGCTCAGGCGGGGCGCTCAACAAATCGCGCACCGCGGCATCCAGGACGGCAGCACCCGGTACGGGGCCGTCCGCTACGGGGCCGTCCGCTGCCGGGCCGTCCGCTGCCGGACCGTCCGCTACGGCGTCGGGCCTCTCCCGCGACGGCGAAGCCGGCTTTCCGCTGCTGACCCGCGGCAGGCCGTTCGCTTGGCTGCTGCTGGTCACCGGCGTCGTCAGCTGGCTGGCCTCCGGAGCTCTGGTGCTGGACCGGCTGGAACTTTATAAGGACCCCAATGCCATCACCAACTGCGACCTGAACCCGTGGATTTCCTGCGGCAAGGTGATGGCCACGCATCAGGCCGAGCTCTTCGGTTTCCCGAATCCGCTGATTGGCGTCTTCGCCTTTGCCGTCATCATTACGACGGCCATGGTGCTGCTGGCGGGCGGCTGGATGACCCGGTGGTACTGGATCGGGCTGCAGACCGGTGTCACGCTCGGGATGATCATGATCGTTTGGCTCTGGTCGCAGGCACTGTACGCGATCGGCATTCTGTGCCCGTACTGCATGGTGGTCTGGGCCATGATGATTCCGTTATTCATTTGGACCACGGTCCGCAACCTCCAGCACGGTGTCATTCCGGCGCCGCCGGGCGTGACGAGGTTCCTCGCCGACTGGGCCTGGGTTATCGTAGGCCTGCTCTACCTCGGCGTCGCCGCTAGTATCTTTTTCCGCTTCCTGAATCTCTTCCTCGGCGGCGGCGCCGGCTAAGCCGGCATCCCGACGCAACAAGGGCGCCTCTCCGGGCAGGAGAGGTGCCCTTGTTGGTCTTTGCGGCGCCCTTTTTAGGTTCATGAGGAGGTTTTACACCCCCGGCCGGGCGGAGGTTTACATTCCGCAACAGCTGCTGGGGCTCGTGAGGTTGCTGGGACAAATGCGCAGTGTTTTGTGGCTCTCAGTGGGTTTATCCGAACCAGATGGCGATTTCGCGTTGAGCGGACTCGACCGAGTCGGAACCGTGTACCAGGTTCTGCTGCACCTTCAGCCCCCAGTCCCGGCCGAAGTCACCGCGGATGGTACCCGGCGCCGCCGTCGTCGGATCCGTGCTGCCGGCCAGCGAGCGGAAGCCTTCAATGACGCGGTCGCCCTCGAAGACGGCGGCAACCACGGGCCCGCTGAGCATGAATTCCACCAACGGCTCATAGAACGGCTTGCCGACGTGCTCCTCGTAGTGCCGCTCCAGCTGCTCCCGGGTGGCAGCGGTCTTCTTCAGCTCGCCCAAGGTGTAGCCCTTCACCTCGATCCTGGCCAGAATTTCGCCGGACAGGTTCCGGGCGACGCCGTCGGGCTTGACCAGTACCAAGGTGCGCTCAATGCTCACAGTGACTCCAATATCGTATTTGCATAGTATTTGCAGGTGGATTGCATAGTATTTGCAGGTGGATTGCATAGTATTTGCGGGTGGATTGATTTGCAGGGGATTGATTCGTTAGCTTACGGGTTTATCCGGGTGGGACTTATCCCATTCGGCCTGCTCGCGGTCCCGCCGGCCGTTCTCGCGATCGATCCTGATTCCGGTCCGAAGCGCGTACCACCAGGTCAATGCGAACAGCACGCCGATGATGAACATCATCGGCTCCAGGAAGCCGACGGCGATGAGCACCAGCTGAAGAATCCAGCCCAGGGCCGGCCCCCACTTCCGGGACATGAACGCGCACGCCGCGATCAGCACGATGCTCAGGACAATGCCGGCCGCGAGGATCAGCGGCTGGGATGTGTCCTTGGCCCGGAGCCCGTACACGGCCAGGGTGGCAAAAAACGCGACAAAGGCCTCCAGCGCCAGCACCACGGTGGCAAACATCACCTTCGTGGAACGCCGCTTCTTGGGCATTCCGGGGCGCCACTCACGCTGCGCCTTGGTCAGACGTGCCATCTAGTTCCCTTCCTTGCCCAGCAGGATGCGTGCCTCGGCGACCAGCGTGATGGAGCCGGTGATCAGCACGCCGCCGGCCAGGTCATTGTGGCTTTCGGCGCGTTCCACGGCCCATTCGATCGCGTCGTCCAGCCCTTCGGCGATGTGGATGTTTTCCTCGTCCCAGCCCAGATCCAGCGCCAGCTCAGCCAGCTCGCCGGCCGGGATTGCACGCGGCGATTTCGACTGGGTCAGGCAGATTTCCTCCGCCTCCTCGCCGTAGGATTCGCGCAGCTGGCGCAGGATCCCCGCGGCATCCTTTTCCTTCAGGATGCCCAGCACGAGGACCAACTTACTGAAGGCGAATGCCTCCTGCAGCGCGTCGGAGCTGGCGGCAATGCCGGCCGGATTGTGTGCGGCGTCCACGAGCACCGTCGGCGCCGTGCGCAGCACTTCCAGCCGTCCCGGGGAGGTGACCGTTTCAAAGGCTTCGCGGACGACGTCGATATCGAGTTCCCTGGTCCCGCCGCCGAAGAAGGCCTCCAGTGCCGCGACGGCGACGGCCGCATTTTCCGCCTGATGCGCGCCGTGCAGCGGGAGCGCCAGATCAGGATAGCGTCCGGCCAGACCCTGCACGGTCACCAGTTGACCGCCGACGGCGACCGTCCGGGACTCTACGCCGAACTCGACCCCCTCGAAGCGGAACTCCGCCTTCTTCTCCCGCGCCGTTTCCAGCAGCACCTGGGCGGCATCCACCGGCTGCGCGGCGCTGACCAGGAAGGCACCTTCCTTGATGATGCCGGCCTTCTCCAGCGCAATATCGCGGGTGGTCTCCCCCAGCAGTTCGGTATGGTCCAGCGAGATCGGTGTCACCACTGCCACCAGACCGTCCGCAACGTTGGTGGCATCGGTGATCCCGCCAAGCCCCACCTCGAGCACGGCAACCTGTACCGGCTCATCGGCAAAGACCGCGAAGGCCAGGATGGTCAGGCATTCAAAATACGTCAGCCGCGGCTGGGAATCCGCCTCCAGCTCGGCATCCACAATCGCCAGGTACGGCCGGATCTCATCCCAGATCCGCACAAACGTCCCATCCGGCACGGGCTCGCCGTCAATGCTGATCCGTTCCGTCACCTTGGACAGGTGCGGACTGGTGTACCGGCCGGTGCGCAGGCCGTGGGCGCGCAGCCCGGATTCGATCATCCGGGCGGTGGAGGTTTTCCCGTTGGTGCCGGTGATGTGGATGACCGGGAAGGCATTGTTCGGCTCTCCCAGTACATCCATGGCACGGAACAGCGGCGCCAGACGCGGCTCCATTTTGTTTTCCGGCGCCCGTCCCAGCAATTCGGCGTAGACGCTTTCCACTGAGAACTCGTCGTGCATGTTTTCCGCTCCGCTCATTGTGCAGCCGTCCGCTCAACCGTAGTCCGCTCAACAGCCGTCCGCTCAACAGCCGTCCGCTCAACCGTGACTGTCGTGTCGACGTCCCCGGGCACCAGTTCCAGCGCCAGGGACAGCGTCTCCGTCCGGACCAGGTCCGCGTTGGCATGCAGCGCATCGATGACGTCCTGCGGTCCTGACACCGTGGTCACGATCCGGTCACTGACCTGAAGGTCGGCATCCTTGCGGGCCTGCTGAATGGCGCGGATCATGTCCCGGGCGGTGCCCTCGGCCTCGAGCTCGCCGGTGACCTCGGTATTGAGGACCACGAAGCCGCCGCCGGGCAGCATCGCCACCGCCTTCGAGGAAGAACCGGAGGACCCATCGGCCGAACCGGCCACCACAGTCTCAAGTGTGTACTCCTGCGGTTCCAGTTTCAGCCCGCCGGCCGTGACAACGCGGTCCGCGCTGACGGACCAGTCGCCGGCCTTGGCACCCTTGATGGCGCGCTGGACGTCCTTGCCCAGCCGCGGACCCGCCGCGCGGGCGTTCACCACGAGTTTTTCCTCAATGCCGAACTGCTCCGGGGCGGCGGTGGCACGCTCAAGCAGCCGCACCGAGCGGATGTTCAGTTCGTCGGCGATCACCGCGGCGTGCCCGGCCAGTTCTTCGGCCGCTGGCGCGACGACGGTCAGTTCCTGCAGCGGCAGGCGCACCCGCAGTTTCGCGGCCTTGCGCAGGCTGGAGCCGGTCGAGCAGATCTGCTGGACCCGCTCCATCTGCTCCACCAGGGCGGCGTTTTCGCCGAAGCGCTCCGCGTCCGGCCAGTCGGTCAGATGGACCGATCGGCCGCCGGTGAGGCCGCGCCAGATCTCCTCGGTGACCAGCGGCAGCAGAGATGCACCCACGCGGCAGACGGTTTCGAGCGCCGTGTACAGCGCATCGAACGCGTCATGGCTTTCGTCGAAGAACCGCTGCCGGCTGCGCCGCACATACCAGTTGGTCAGCATCTCCAGGTAGCTGCGCAGTGCATCGCAGGCACCGGAAATGTCATAGCCGTCCAGCATGGGCGTGACGGTGCGCACCAGATCCCCCGTGTTGGCGAGCAGGTACTGGTCCATCTTGTCCGTGTAGCCGTCGTACCGCAGCGACGCCTCGTAGCCGGTCCCCCCGCCGGCGGCGTTGGTGTACAGCGTGAAGAAGCTGTACACGTTCCACAGCGGCAAAATGACCTGCCGGACACCGTCGCGGATGCCCTGTTCGGTGACGATCAGGTTCCCGCCGCGCAGGATCGGGCTGGCCATCAGGAACCAGCGCATGGCGTCCGAGCCGTCCCGGTCCAACACCTCGGAAACGTCCGGATAATTGTGCAGGCTCTTGGACATCTTCAGCCCGTCCGAGCCCAGCACGATGCCGTGGCTGATCACATTGCGGAACGCCGGCCGGTCAAAGAGCGAGGTGGAGAGCACATGGAGCATGTAGAACCAACCGCGGGTCTGCCCGATGTACTCCACAATGAAGTCCGCCGGGTTGTGCGTGTCGAACCAGTCTGCATTCTCGAACGGGTAATGCACCTGTCCATAGGGCATCGAGCCCGAATCGAACCAAACATCCAGCACATCCTCCACGCGGCGCATGGTGGACTGTCCCTCGGCGGGCGAGCGCGGATCGTCCGGATTGGGGCGCGTCAACTCATCAATAAAGGGACGGTGCAGGTCGACCTGTCCCGCCTTGTTCAACGGCAGCCGGCCGAAGGCATCCTTGAGCTCCGCCAGCGATCCGTACACCTCCGTGCGCGGGTATTCCGGGTCGTCGGACTGCCAGACCGGGATCGGGCTGCCCCAGTACCGGTTGCGGCTGATGGACCAGTCGCGGGCGTTGGCGAGCCATTTGCCGAACTGCCCGTCCTTGACATTGCCCGGGATCCAGTTGATGTCCTGGTTCAGCTCCACCATCCGGTCCCGGAAGGCCGAAACCTGGACGTACCAGGAGGATACGGCGCGGTAGATCAGCGGGTTGCGGCAGCGCCAGCAGTGCGGGTAGCTGTGTTCGTAGCTGGCCTGCCGGACCAGCCGTCCGTCGGTGCGCAGCACGCGGGTGATCGGCTTATTCGCATCGAACACCTGCAGGCCGACGATCCCGGCCAGAGCGCCGCCGGCAAACAGCGGCAGGAACCTGGCGCCGTCGTCGACCGACAGCAGCACCGGAATACCGGCCTGTTCGCAGATCGTCTGATCGTCTTCACCATAGGCCGGAGCCTGATGCACAATGCCGGTCCCGTCGGTGGTGGTGACGTAATCGGCCGTGAGTATGCGCCAGGCATTCTGCGTGCCGTATTTCTCCGTGTCCTCGAAATAGTCCCAGAGCGGCTCGTAGGAAATGCCCGCCAGTTCCGCGCCCAGATAGCTGGTCCGGACCGCTTCCGCCGCCGCGGCGCCGTCGTCATAACCAAGATCCCTGGCATAGGCGCCGAGCAGATCCGAGGCGATCAGGTAGCCCTTACCGGTCGCGGCACCCGTCGGAACGCCGAGCGGACCCGCGGGCACGACGACATAACTGATGTCAGGGCCGACGGCGAGGGCCAGGTTGGTGGGCAGTGTCCAGGGCGTCGTGGTCCAGGCAAGCGCCAGCACACCGGCCAGCCGGCGGGAGATCTCCGACTCCCCTGCCTTGAGCGGGAAGGTAACCGTAACGGTCTGGTCCTGGCGCATCTTGTAGACGTCGTCGTCCATCCGCAGCTCATGGTTGGAGAGCGGAGTCTCGTCCTTCCAGCAGTACGGCAGAACACGGTAACCGCTGTAGGTCAGGCCCTTTTCGTGCAGCTGTTTGAACGCCCAGAGCACGGATTCCATGTATTCGACGTTGAGCGTCTTGTAGTCATTGTCGAAGTCCACCCAGCGTGCCTGACGGGTGACGTATTCCTGCCATTCCCCGGCGTATTTCATCACCGAGGATCGGCACGCATCGTTGAACTTGTCGATGCCCATCGTCTCGATCTGCTTTTTGTCCGTCATGCCCAGCTGCTTCATCGCCTCCAGCTCCGCGGGTAGGCCGTGCGTGTCCCAGCCGAACCGGCGCTCCACCCGCTTGCCGCGCTGCGTCTGGTAGCGCGCCACCAGGTCCTTCACATACCCGGTCAGCAGATGTCCGTAGTGCGGCAGTCCGTTGGCGAAGGGAGGGCCGTCGTAAAACACGAATTCGTTGCTGCCGGCGGCCTGGTCTGCGAGAGCGGAAACTCGGTTGTCCATGCTGGCCTGAAAGGTTCCGTCCTCGGCCCAGTACTTGAGGATCCGTCCCTCTATTTCGGGAAAGCGCGCGGCGGCGGAAACGTGCGGAGCAGCGGCCGGAGCGGCGGCGGGAGCGGCGGAGGCTGTACTGGCCTTCGGGTAGTGGGTCATCTCATCATCCTGTGGGAAAAAAGTGCACGATACTGCATTCAGGATGCGAGGACGGCTCCCGCCCCGTTTTTCGCGGCTGATTGCTCGCCGCGAACGGGGCAGATACCGCGGTACCACCTCACTTACCGTCGCCTCGGCACCTCACGGTACCCGCCGGCGTCGGCCGCTCATTGCTGCTGTGACGGGCTTACCCGTCCGGTTCTACCGATTTCCGCGCGGTACTCTGCGCCGAAACGTTCTTCCGGAAGCTCCCCGGTGATGGCCGGATTGATGCTGGTCCGTCCAGTCTAGGCGACGGGCGGGAGAACTTCCTACCGGCGCCGTCGCCTGCATGGCATGCCTTCCACAGCCTTCCCCTGTGCCGCTATGCCGTCGGGATGAGGCGCCAGACGACGACGGCGTCACCAAAGGCAGGCACGAGTCGTCGCGCTGGAGCCTGGCAGGCGGCGGCATTCCTCCTCGGGCTGCACTACCATGACGGTCATGTCCATCAACGCCCGCGATGCGACGGCATCGCCGGAGGAGATCGTGGCTACGGTCCGCCGGCACAAAATGGATGTTCTCGTGGTGGTGGATTTGAACCGTTATCCCGCCCGCGATCTGCGGAAATGCAGGCCTGTCCCACGAGCTGCCGCAGGGCCATATCCGCGCCGTTCCCGGCGGCAGCGGCCTGTTTTCGCTCTTCCCACTGCGCCTTGAGAACGTTCCTGCCACCATCGACCACGTTTTGAGCCGACCGGACGTCCACCCGCTCTGGTATACCGCCGAGCCGATTGCCGACACCGATCATACCGCCCATACCGCCCATACCGCCGGCTTGGCCCGGTTGACCGTCCCCCGGCGGTGGATTTCGCCCGCCGGCCCGCTGCTAGTGGGCATTTTCGTTAGTTCGTCGGGGGTTTGGATCCAGGCGGGTGGGTCGGCGGGTTAGAGCCCGCATGCGGTTGCGAGGGCGCATTCTGGGGTACCGGGGGTATCATCGGGGGCAGGTAGAAATCCTGACAGCCCCGGTGGCTGGCCCCCCAGCTGGATGTCGGATGCGGTCAATAATCCGGAAATTCTGCGGCGAAAGCTGCTGCAGGCCGGGCTTCGCGTCCGCTGAAGCGCACCATGGCCAGGTCTTGCCGGGGAAATGGACGAATGCCTTGGAAATTTCCACGGCAACCGTCCATTTAACCGGCAATTGAGGGCGGCTGAACCGGGCATCTGCCCCATCCCGGCAAGGAAAACTCCGGGGCAAGCGCCGGCTACGTCCGCACGGGCAGAGTCGTCGGCTTGACGGCCGGCAGTCCTGGAAATACAGCCGCAGCGACCTCAACAACTACCGGCAACGCCGGAGCAAACACGAACAGGGACCGCAGGATACCCCCGACGAACTAACGAAAATACCCACTAGTGTCACCCCGGTTCCCACTCGTGCACGGGCTGGTTGCTGTGCATCCGGGCCGAGTACGTTGCGGTCATGGCCGCCAGCGCCTCGCGGCGGCCCCGCCCGGTGCTCTCCGAGCGGCGGATCGCGTCCAGCATCCAGCGCGCACCGTTTTGTCCGCCGACAGTCCGCTCGCGCAGCACTCCCATGTACCTCTCGATGCACGCCGCATCCACGCCGAGGCGCTGCAGTCCTTCACCGGCCATTGGCAGCAGCCGGCGCATCAGCAATTCATCCACCGGCACCTCCCCGACGCCGGGCCAGTAAACGGTTGCATCGAGGCCATCCCGGGCGCACGCCCTGAAATTGTCGTGTGCCGTCCGGAAGGCCATCCGGGACCAGACCGGCCTCTCAGCGCCGCGCAGCATCTCGACTAGACCATAGTAGAAGGCCGCATTGGCAATGGTGTCCAGCACCGTGGGGCCGGCCGGCAGTAACCGGTTTTCCACGCGCAGGTGCGGAGCCTCGCCTCTGGGCTCAAAGATGGGGCGGTTCCAGCGGTAGACCGTGCCGTTGTGCAGCCGTAGTTCGTACAGCGACGGCGCCCCGCTCTGCGTGGTCCCGGCCTGCCCGCTCTCCTCTGCCAGTTCCGGCAGCAGCGCCGGAAAATAGCGCACGTTTTCCTCAAAGAGATCAAAAACTGAGGTGATCCACCGCTCACCGAACCAGACCCGCGGGCGCACGCCCTGGCTGCGCATCTCCGGCGGTCGCGTGTCGATGGCCTGCTTGAACACCTCGATCCGGCTCTCATGCCAGAGCAGTTTCTCCATGAAAATCGGGGAATTCGCCGCCAGCGCCACCTGTGGGCCGGCGATGATCTGTGAGGCGTTCCAGGCGTTAGAGAATTCCTGCGGGGAGACCTGAAGGTGCAGCTGGACGCTGGTGCAGGCGGCCTCCGGTGCCACGCTTTGGGCGTAGAACCGCAGGGATTCGATGCCACTGATATCCAGCAGCACATCCTCGCCGCGGGCCTGCAGCACGGAGTTGTTCAGCGCGGCGTAGCGTTTCTCCGGGCTCATCCATTTCTCGTCGTCCAGGAGTTCCCGGGTGAGCGTGGGCAGGATCCCCACCATCACAATCCCGGCGCCGGCACGGGCGGCCCGCTTCTCGGCCTCGTTGAGTTCGCGGCGCAGCCCGTCCTCCAGCGTCCGCAGGCCGCCGCCGGCGATCAGCAGGGCAGGATGGTTCAGCTCAATATTGTAGGCGCCGATCTCCGTCTGGAACGCCGGATTGGCAATCTCATCCAGGACAGCGGCGTTGCGAAGAGTGGGTGCAAAATGCTCGTCGACCAGATTGAGCTCCAGCTCCAGGCCGATCGACCGGTCATCGGCAAAATGTGCCGTCGCCAGGAATTTGTCGAAAGTATCCAAATTCTCCAGCAGCCGCTCACGGTAACGCGTGCGCTGTTCACGGCTGAACGTCCCTGACTTCACCTCTGCACCCATGACTGAGGCTAAGCTCAGCAGACCCCCGCTGCATAGAGAGAAACGGTTTATTTCGTGGCCGCGCCATTCAGGAGCGCCGGACGATCTTATGTGCCGCCGCCTGTGCCACCGGGCGGATCACAATCTGGTCCAGGTTGATGTGGTGCGGAAGGTAAACTGCATAGCCCACCACCTCCGCGACATCATCGGCCGAAAGCGGCTTCGCCGCGCCGGCATATGGCTTTTTCGCCGCGTCCTTGTCTCCGCCGAACCTCTTCAGCGCGAACTCCTCGGTGTGCACCAGCCCCGGGAGTACCTCAATGACCCGCAGGTTGTTCTCCACTTCCTCCAGTCTTAACGCCTGGGTCAGCGCGTGCTGGGCGAACTTGGCTGCGTTGTAGCCGGCTCCCCCTTCATAGGCCTCCAGGCCAGCGGTGGAGGTCAGGTTCAGCACGGTGCCTTCACCATGCCTGCGCAGGGCCGGCAGGAACGCGCGGATCATCTTCATGATGCCGAGCACATTGACGCGATACATCCAGTCCCAGTCGTCCTCTTTGGCGGCGCTCAGCTTTTCCGCTCCGCGGGCGCGCCGGCGATGTTGACCAACGTGTCCAGCCCGCCGCGGTCGGCGACGAACACCCGCAGCCGCTCCACGTCGTCGTCGTCCGTCACATCGACGGTGAACGGCACCGCTCCGGTTTCGGCGGCCAATGTTTCGAACTTTTCCGTGCGACGGGCGACGGCGACGACGTCCCAGCCGGTGGCGCACAGCTTCCGGACGGTCGCGGCGCCGATACCGGAGCTCGCCCCGGTCACCACGGCGAGCCGGTGTGGCGCCGGTGCGGCAGCTGAGGTAGGAACGGACCGAGCGATTTCGGACGATTCAGTCATGCTCCCAAGCCTAGCCCGCGGGACCCGCCACACGGCCTTTGGTGTGGCGGGCAGGGCGACGGCGCTTGCTGTTTTTCTTTTCCACAGGCGGGTTTTGGGCCGTTTTTGACGGTTATTTTGTCAGACCCCTCTGGTTGACTTTGGGTATGGAGACACCGGAGCAGCAGG
>CAJDTL010000079.1_pt2 | contig 26467 bp, 26 predicted proteins | sample 7389871 | NCBI WGS metagenome assembly CAJDTL01 (sample SAMEA7055650, study PRJEB34461) | soil metagenome | biome: terrestrial ecosystem; feature: Peninsula; material: soil | place: Antarctica | collected 2016 | reverse complement strand
TCCACCAGGACTGCCAGCGCCGGTTTCGACCGCAGCGTCAACGACATGTCCTTGACCAGGGAGTGGGCCACATCGACCCGGACCCCATCCACGCCGCAGTCGGCCCAGAAGCGCAGCGTGGTGTGGAAGTCCGCAGGCACCTCGGGGTGATCCCAATTGAAGTCCGGCTGCTCCGGGGCGAACAGGTGCAGATACCACTGCCCCGGTTTCCCCGCATTGGGGCCGGCCTGTTCCACCACACGGGTCCAGGCACCCCCGCCAAAGTGGGACGGCCAATCGGCAGGCGGCCGGGCGCCGTCGTCCCCCAACCCGTCAAGGAGGTGATACCGCGCCCGCGCGGCAGACCCGGGCGCGGACGCGAGGGCCTCCTGGAACCAGACATGCCCGTTGGAGCTGTGATTGGGCACGATGTCCACGATGATGCGGATATCGGCGTCATGCGCGGACGCCACCATCGCGTCAAAGTCCGCAAGGCTGCCCAGCCGCGGGTCCACGTTGCGGTGGTCGTCCACGTCATATCCGCCGTCAGCCAGCGCCGACGGGTATAACGGGCTCAGCCAAATGGCGTCGATGCCCAGTTCCGAGAGGTACCCGATGCGGGAGGTGACGCCGGGCAGATCGCCGAGGCCGTCCCGGTTGGCGTCGGCGAAACTGCGCGGATAGATCCGGTAAACCGCCGCCTGCCGCCACCAATTGGCGTCCGGATGCAGGGCAGGAGTTTCGATGCTCATTATTTGATGGATCCTCTCATGACGCCGGAGATAACACAGCGTTGGGCGATTAGGACACGCGGCAGGAGGAAATCGCTCCAGGCTCTCATGCAAGTGAGAATGCCTACCGTGGCGTTCATCGGCGTGAGCAGCGGGAAGATGACTTGTCGGAACCGGCAGCATGATGATAGGGGAACGGCGGGTACGTGCCCGTGGACGTCAAGATTGTTTTTTGATGCCGCAGAGCCTCTGCGGAGAGCACAATCACGTCATCCTCGGCGTCACTGCTAAGGAGGTTTGAGCCCTGAGAATTTGGCCTTTGGGTGTCTGACTATCGCCCGGCTACGACACTTCCGCCGGCGAGCGCGCGGTCGTAGCTGGCGATGGTGAGCTCGGCGGTGTGCTGCCAGCCGAAGGTTTCGGCGTAGACGGAAGCTGCCCGCCCCATGTCCTCCCGGGTCTGCGGGAAATCATAGAGGGACTCCAACGCCGCGGCCCAAGGCTCCGGGTCCCGGCCGGCAACCAGCAGCCCGGTGCGGCCGTCACTGACAGCGCGGGGAAGGCCGCCGACGTCGGTCGCGACCACGGGCGTGCCGCAGGCCTGGGCTTCCAGTGCCACCAGGCCGAAGGATTCGCTTGACGACGGCATCGCGACCACGTCGGCGGAACGGTACCAGTCTGCCAGCTCCGCCGCCGCCACGGCCGGCTTCAGGGTGACCACGTCGTCGAGGCCTTGGCTGGAGATCAGCCGGTCAAGATTGTAATGGTCGGAACCGCTGGGCGATCCGATGACGGTGACCTGGAGGTTGATGTCGGGCCGGAGCCGGTGCAGCACCCCGGCGGCCTTGATCAGCACGTGTGGTCCCTTCAGCCGCTGCAGCCTGCCCGCAAACACCACATGGAACGCCTCCGGAGCTATTCCCATTTGGCGGCGTGACCTGTCCCGGAAGGCGGGCTTGAAGATTTTCAGATCCACACCCGGGGCCACCACATCGATTCTGCTCTCACACCCGTTGTAATGGCGCTCCAGCTCCGCCGCTTCGGCCGTGGTGTTGGCGATCAGCCGGGTGGCACGGCGGACGATCTGCTGCTCGCCCTCCTCGCGCAGACTGGGTTCGGCGCTCTGCCCCGGTGGCAGGTACTGGTTCTTGACCCGGGCCATCGTGTGCATGGTGTGCACCAGCGGCAACCGCCACTGGCCGGCCAGCAGCAGGCCGGCCATGCCGGAGACCCAATAGTGCGAGTGAATGACATCGAAGCCGACGCCGCCACCCTCTTGGCGCACTCCGGCGACGGCGCCGGCCAGGTCCGGCACCAGCGCCGGCAGCTTTTCCTTGGGGACCTTGTGCAGCGGGCCGGCCGCGACGTGACGGACCACGACGCCCTCTGCGAGCGGAACCCGGGCAGGCTGTTCCGCGGATGTCTGCCGGGTGAAAATCTCCACCTCGACGCCGGCCGCCGCCAGCTCAAGAGCCAAAGAGCGGACGTAGACATTCATGCCCCCGGCATCGCCGACGCCGGGCTGGTCCAGCACGGAGGTGTGCAGTGACAGCATGGCCACGCGCCGGACGGTATGCATGAAACGCTCCTCTTGGCAGCCTGATTCTGCCTTTTTTGTTCCTTAGCGACAGTGTGCGGTGCGCTTGGGCGCATTCTGCGGTTGAATCTAGTGTGCAGCCGAATCCATGACGGACCGACCGTTGTGTGGGCCGGCTCTTGTGCGGGCCCGCGGTTGTGCGGACACTGTACTGCAAAGGGAAGAAGGTGGATCCTCATGGCCGGCAAACTCGTCCGCCGCGAGGCAGGAATCGGATACCTTCTTCTGGCTCCAAGCTTATTCGGCATCCTGGCATTCCTTGTCTTTCCCATTCTGGTGGTGATCTGGCTGTCGGTGAACAGCTGGGATCTGCTCAGTCCGGCAAAATTTGTTGGGCTGGAGAACTTTGCGGACGTCTTCAGTGACGCCGCTTTCCGCGGGTCGCTGCTGGTGACGTTGCTCTTTGTGCTCATGGTCATTCCGCTGCAGACAGTTCTGGGTTTGTTCTGCGCCACCTTGCTGTCCCGCGCCCTGCCCGGCTCGGGTCTGTTCCGGGTGGTCTATGTGGTGCCGTGGATCTGTGCCCCGCTGGCGCTCGGCGTGGTCTGGAAGTGGATCTTCGCTCCCACCGGCGGTGCGCTGAACGCGATGCTCGGAGGGCAGACGGCGTGGCTGTCGGACCCCGTGCTGGCGCTCCCTGCCGTCGCCAGCGTGAGCATCTGGTCCCAGGTGGGCTACGTGACGCTGTTCTTTATGGCCGGGTTGGCCGCCATTCCGATGCAGCTGGTGGACGCGGCCCGGGTGGACGGGGCCAATGCCTGGCAGACGTTCTGGCAGGTCAAGCTGCCACTGCTGCGGCCCACCATGTTCTTTGTGTTGGTCACCGGGGTGATCAGCAGCTTCCAGGCCTTTGACACCATTTATGCGCTCACCCCGAATGGCGGCCCGCGGGGCAGCACCGACGTCATCGCCACGCGGATTTACGGCGAAGCGTTCCAGACCTTCAACCTGGGCCGGGCCTCGGTGATGGCGCTGGTGCTGTTTGTGGTGCTGGTGGCCGTGACGCTGGCACAGCAGTTCTATTTCCGCAAAAGGATCACCTATGACCTCGCCTAAGAACCGACCCTTTCCGTTCCGATCCTCTTCATCCAGGTCCCTTCCTTCCGGGGACGGGACGACGACGGCGAAACGTGGCACGGTCCGTCGCCAGACGCTGCGCAGCCCGGGTGCCCCGCGGCCGGTCCCGAGCGGTCTGGTGCCGCGCCGGCCGGCGCCGACCGTGCTGGGCATTAACGTGCTCAGCTACCTCATTCTGGGCCTGGGCCTGGTGATCACGCTGGCGCCGTTTGTCCTGAGCCTGATGACCGCATTCAAAACGCCCGGCCAGTTCGCCGCGCAGCCGGCCCTGAACCTGCCGTCGCCGGCGACGGGTGAGAACTTCCTGACGCTCTTTTCCGGCGACCGGGACTTCTGGGCCCCCATCGCCGTGACGGCGCAAGTGGTGCTGATCGTCGTCGTCGGACAGCTGGGCTTCTCCGTGTTGGCCGCCTACGCCTTCGCGCGCATCGAATTCCCATTCCGCGATGCCTTGTTTTGGCTCTATCTGGGGACCCTGATGGTGCCGCAGGTGGTGACGGTCATCCCGCTGTACACCATGTTCTCCGAGCTGGGTCTGCGCAACACGTTCTGGGGGCTGGTGCTGCCGTTCGTCTTCGGATCGCCGTATGCGATTTTCCTGCTCCGGGAGTATTTCCGCTCCATTCCGCAGGACCTGGTCAGCGCAGCGCGGCTGGACGGCGCCGGAACCCTGCGCATCCTGTGGAGCATTGTGCTGCCGCTGAGCCGGCCCATCCTAGCCACGCTGACCATCATCACCGTGGTGAGCCATTGGAACAATTTCCTCTGGCCGCTGATCATCACCAGTGGAAAGACCTGGCAGACGGTGACGGTGGCCACCGCCGGCCTGCAGTCGCAGTACAACGGAAACTGGACCCTGGTGATGGCGGCCACCACCGTGGCCATGGCGCCGCTGCTGGTGCTGTTCGCCATTTTCCAAAAGCACATTATTTCCTCCCTCGCGATTACCGGATTCAAATAAAGAGTCCGCGCGGCCCGCGCGGACGGATAAGGACAGGACAATGAAAAACATATGGCGCAGGGGGGCAACGGCCGTAGCCGGTGCCGCCGTGCTGGCAATGGCGGCCACGGGCTGCTCGCCGGCGGCTGAGAATAATAACAACAACAAATCCGGCTCCGCGGCGACCGTCACCGTCAGGCTCTGGGACGAACAGGTGCAAAAGGCCTACGACGCGTCCTTTAAGGAATTCGAATCCCAGAATCCCGGCATCACCGTCAAAACCACGCTGGAGCCTTACAATACCTACTTCGACAAGCTGCGCACGGACGTATCCGGCGGCAATGCGGATGACATTTTCTGGATCAGCGGATCTTACTTTGCCCCGTACGCGGACAATGCCAACCTGCTTCAGATCGGCTCTGAGTTCGACGGCGAGAAGAGCGGCTGGGTGCCGGCCGCCGTCGACCAATACACCCGCAACGGCAAGCTGTGGGGCGTTCCGCAGCTGACCGACGGCGGCATCGCCGTCTACTACAACAAGGCGATGCTGGTCAAGGCGGGCGTGGACCCGGCGAACCTGAGCTGGGACCCGACCGATCCGTCCAAGGACACCTTTTTGAAGGCCGCGCAGAAGCTGACCCTGGATGCGAACGGTAAGAGCGCCGATGATCCCGCCTTCGACAAGGACCACATTGTCCAGTACGGCTACAACGCCAGCCAGGACCTGCAGGCCATCTACTACAACTTCATCGGCTCCAACGGCGGCGCATTCCAAGACGGGGAGAAGTTCGTCTTCGCCTCGGACAAGAGTGCCCAGGCGTTCCAGTACATCGTGGATCTGATCAATAAGTACCATGTCTCGCCCGGTGCCGCCGACACCAATGACAACGGGGACTTCCTGCGGGACGCGTTCATCCAGGGCAAGGTGGCCATGTTCCAGTCCGGGACCTATAACCTCAAGAACGTGGCCGACGGCGCCAAATTCGACTGGGCGGTTGCGCCGATTCCTGCCGGTCCCGAAGGCCGGGTATCGGTGGTGAACAACATTGTTGCCGCCGGCAACGCGAAGACCAAGAACGCGGACGCCACGGTGAAGGTACTCAAGTGGCTCGGTTCGGCGGACGGTTCCAAGTTCATCGGCGCCGAGGGTGCCGCCGTTCCCGCCGTGACGGGCGCGCAGAGCTCCTACCAGGAATTCTGGCAGGGCAAGAACATCGATGCAGGCCAGTTCGCCAAGGCGGCGGAGGGCAAGACCGTCAGCGCGCCGATCGGCTCCAACTATTCGGCGGCGTTCAACGCCTGGAAGCCCATCTTCAATGAGATTTTCCTGGGCCGGACGCCGGTGAAGGAGGGGCTGCAACAGGCGCAGGATGCGGCGAACAAGGCCATGGGCCAGTAGCCAGTAGCCGGTACCGGTGCTGGTCGGGTTTGGGGCCACTCGGCGGTGTCGACGGGGGTCGCGGCGTGCAGGAATCCTGCGGCGAACGTTCCCGGACCGGGAACTGTGTGTATAGTGTTGTGTATGGCTCGATTGAATGTGCATGTGCCTGACGAACTCGCTGGGCGCGCCCGTGCACGTGGATTGAATGTCTCCGCACTGACCCAGGCCGCGATTGCCGCGGAGTTGGAACGCTGCGACACCGATGCCTGGCTGGACACCCTACCCGTCCGGGAAAAGGTGGTCCCGCACGACGCGGCTCTGGGGGCGTTGGACGCCGCCCGTGCCGAATTCGGCCATACCGATGATTGACGCAGCCGAGATCGTGGTGGTCGACGCGTCAGTGCTGGTGGACTTGCTGGCGGGTACGGATTATGCGGCCGCTGCTGCCACCCGTTTGCGGGGCACTGTTCTTCATGCCCCGGCCCATCTCGACGCCGAAGTTCTCTCCGCACTCGGCCGGCTGCATCGCGCGGGAAAGCTTTCCGATGCCGACATCCGCGGTGCCTTGGAGTGGCTGGAGACTCTCCCTCTGACGCGTCACCTGCTTGGAGATCTGCTGACCGGGGCTTGGGAGTACGGCGATAATATCCGTCTGGTGGATGCACTTTACGTGCGGCTCGCCAGCCGGATGGACGTACCGCTGCTGACCACCGACAGGCGCTTGGCCCGTGCTTACCCTATTGCGGAGGCCATCAGCCGCTGACCGCAGTTGGGCGCCCCTCCATTAGCGCCACATCCGGCCGAGCGCGGGGAAGGCCCTTTCGTAGCCGTCCAGCAGCGCCCGGGCAAGTTCGGCGCCGTCCACCAGCGGGTGAAGGGTGAAGGCGCGCAGCGCGGCGTCCCGGCTTCCTTCGGTGGAGGCCTGCACGACGGCGGTTTCCACGGCTTTGAGCGTCAGCATCAGTCCCAGCTGATGCAGGTCCGGAGTGGACTGCGTCAAAGGCCGGGCACCGCCGCCGTCCACCCGCGCGGGAACCTCGACGATGGCGTCGTCGGGCAGGGCGGCAACGGCGCCGTCGTTACGGACGTTGAGGATCAGTTCCGCGGGCGTTCCGGTGAGCAGGGCGTGCATGGCATCCAGGGCCACCTGCTCGTAGCCGCCGCCGGCCAGATCCTCGGTATCGCGGTGCGTGGTAGCGCCGGAAGTATCCCCGGTCGCGGAGGCACCGGAGGCATCAGAGGTATCGGAGGCGTTGCGGGCCTCGGCCAGATAGCCTTCTTCCCGTGCGGTGCGGGCGGCGTCCCACAGCGCGAAGGCCTCCGGACCTGCGGCGGCAAGCTGCGGATACAGCAGCGCCTGCGCCCGGTCAATGGATTCGCCGCGCGTCTGCCCGGCGGCCAGGATGCCGGCCAGCGCCTGCCGCCGGCGGTAATAGTAGAACAGGTACTCGTTGGGAATGCAGCCCAGCAGCCGCAGCAGTTCCGCGCCGAACAGCCGACCTTCCTCGAAACCGGCAAGCTTGCCCGGGTTTGCCAACAGCGCCGGCAGGTAGTCCTTGCCGTCCCGGGTCAGGCCGCGCAGCCAACCCATGTGGTTCAGGCCCACGTAGTCGACTCCGGTCAGCGTGCCACCGGACCCCTTGGAACCGGAGCCCGTGGACCGGCCGGGCTCCGGACCGCCAGACAAGCTGAACCCGGCGGCGCCGCCTGCGCGCCGCACCAGGCCTATCGGGGAATCGCAGATCCCCAGCACCCGTGGGCCCAGGACCGGTTCCAGCGCCTGCGTCACCATGCCGGCGGGATTCGTGAAGTTCACCAGCCACGCCCCCGGACAAATCCGCGTCATGGCATGCGCCACCGCGAGCATCGGCGGAATCGACCGCAGCGCGTAGGAGATGCCGCCCGCGCCGGTGGTTTCCTGTCCCAACAGCCCCAAGTCCAGGGCCACCTTCTCATCCACTATCCGGCCGGCGGTGGACCCGGGCCGGATGGCGGCAAACACCACGTCCGCCCGGGTCAGGGCTTGTTCCAGCGCGGTGCACAGCTGCAGCCGCGGCGGATTCGTCAGGCCGGGCATGGTCTCCAACACGCGCCGGATGGCCTGCAGCCGTTCCGGATCCGGATCGTAAAGCGCCAGGTCCGTGATCAGTCCCGCATACCGCGGTCCGGACAGGGCACGGTAGACCAGCGGCACGCGGAAGCCGCCACCGCCAAGAACCGCCAGCCGCGCACCGGTCGCCCGGATGTGCTGAGCCGCGGCGCCGTCCGGCCGTCTCGGCGCTGAAGCTGTGTCGTCCGTTCCGGGAGCCCGCATACATTTATTGTGCCGTACAGTAGGGTGCCGTACATGGGTACCAGCCAGTTTACAGAAGGTGTTCGATCCCTTCGAGCGCCAGCCCTGCGGAATCCGTCCCTCGGTGCTCCGCCCCCTGGCGCGGGGCTCGCCGGCGTAGCGGCCCCCGCCTCCGGCCCCTCCGGAGCCGCGTGCCGTCAAAACCCGGTGCACCACCGGTTCGATCCGCTGGCCGCCCAACGCGCTACGCAGCGGGAACGCTTTGATCTGATCCTGACCGGCTCGGTGTTCTGGGACATCATCTTCACCGGTCTCCAGGAGCTCCCGTCGCCGGGCACCGAGCTCTGGTCCGAGGGGATGGGATCGTGCCCGGGGGGAGTGGCCAACCAGGCCATAGCCGCCAGCCGGCTGGGACTGAACGTCACGCTGGCCGCCGCGTTTGGCGATGATGGCTACGGGGACTTCAACTGGAACATCCTCTCCGCCCGCGAGCACGTGGACCTGTCCTCGTCACGCCGCTTTCCCGGCTGGCATTCACCCGTCACCATCTCGCTCTCGGTCCTCAAGGACCGCTCCATGGTGACCCACGGGCACCCTTCCCCGCTGTCCGCCTCCGAGCTCATCGGTGACCCGCCTCCCACAGCCCGGGCCGCCGTCGTGCCCCTGGAGGAGGAGTTGGCGCCGTGGGCGCTCGCAGCTGCGCGGAACGGCACCAAACTCTTTGGCGCCGTCGGCTGGGATCCCACCGGTCTCTGGCCCGGGGGCATGCTGGCGAATCTGAAGCATTTCCATGCGTTTATGCCCAACTCGGTGGAGGCCATGGCGCTGACCCGTACGGATGACCCCTGGGCCGCCTTGTACTCCTTAGCGGACCAGGTCCCGCTGGCGGTGGTTACAGCGGGCGGCCAAGGGGCGCTGGCGGTGGACTCCATCACGGGGGAGGAGGAATGGGTGCCGGCGCTGCCGGTGAATGCCTTTGACCCGACCGGCGCGGGTGACTGTTTCGGGGCGGCTTTCGTGGTCGGTTGCCTGGCCGGCTGGAAGCTGGCGGACCGGCTGAGCTTCGCGAACCTGTGCGCAGCGCTCTCGGTGCAGCAGGTGGGAGGGTCGCTGGCAGCGCCCGGGTGGGGCGACATTGCGGACTGGTGGCGCCGGGTGAACATGTCCCGCGAAGGTATGCGGAAACAGTGGCTGCGCCGCTACTCGTTCCTTGAGGATGTGCTGTTGGATGTGCCGGCGGAGGCGGTGCGCCGCGCCTCGGCGACGATTGCCCATCAATCGGATGCCTAAAATGGAAGGGTGATTCCAACCGAAGCGCCTGCCTTTTCCGAACGCCGGGCCGAGATCGATCTCGACGCGATCCGGCACAATGTACGCCAGCTGTGCGACGTCATTTCCCCGGCCAGACTGATGGCGGTGGTCAAGGCCGATGCCTACGGCCACGGCATGCTTCCGGTGGCCAGGGCCGCATTGGAAGCGGGCGCCAGCTGGCTGGGAGTGGCTCACATCTCCGAGGCCCTAAAGCTGCGCGGGGCCGGCATCGACGCCCCCGTGCTGGCGTGGCTGCACACCCCGGCCAGCGATTTCGGAGCTGCGCTGGAGGCCGGCATCGACGTGGGCTGCTCGGGCTGGGAACTGGAGCACATTGTTGCTGCCGCCCGCGACCGGCAGCGGCCGGCCAGGGTGCACCTAAAAATCGACACGGGTTTGGGCCGCAACGGCAGCACAGCCGCACTCTGGGACTCGTTGGTCGGTGAGGCGATGGACTACCAGGATCAGGGCCTGCTGCGCGTGGTGGGGGTGTTCACTCACTTCGCCGTGGCGGACGAGCCCGACCGCGTCGAAACGGACGAACAGCTGCAGCGGTTCCGGGAGGCGGTCGCCGTCGCGGAGGACGCCGGCGCGGACCTGGAGGTCCGGCACCTGGCCAACACCCCGGCCATTCTTTCCCGGCCGGACGCGCATTTTGATCTGGTCCGCGCCGGACTGGGCATCTATGGGCTCTCGCCCTTCGAAAACCAGACCTCGGCGGAGCTGGGTCTGCGCCCGGCCATGACCGTCAAGACACTCGTCGCGTCCTGCAAGGATGTGCCGGCTCATCAGGGCGTCTCCTACGGCCTGAACTATGTGACGGACCGGCCGAGCACCCTGGCCCTGATCCCGCTGGGATACGGAGACGGCATCCCCCGGGTGGCCACCGGCGGTCCGGTGCGGATCAATGGAAAGACATATCCTGTCGTGGGTCGTGTGGCGATGGACCAGATGGTGGTGGATCTGGGGGCGGATGCATCGGTCGCGGGGGGTGCATCGGTGCTGGGCGCGGAAGCCGAGCTTTTCGGAACGGGCGACGGCGGCGGCCCCACCGCGGACGACTGGGCGGCCGCGGCGGGCACCATCAACTACGAAATCATTACCCGGATCGGGCCCCGCGTGCCGCGGGTCTATCTCAACGAAGCCCGCGGGTGTGCTCTTCCCAGTGGTTCAATTCACGCTGCCTCAACCGGGGCGGCAGCCGGGAACGCGGCCACGAAAGCGCAGCAAGCCTGATGCGGCGGATCGTTGAGCGCAGAGTTGGCCCCGGCGTTGGCGCACGGTGCGTTTCTGTGTGCCCGGAGCCCATAAGTTTGCGCCACTTGCGACAGGCGGCCGCGGCTGCAAGGTGGATTTCGGCTTGGCGGGCCGAATGAGCAGGATGTGGGAATTTCGGGTAACAACCACGGAGGCGACCCAAGCAATCGCCGAACGGCTGGGTGCGTTGCTCGCCACGGGGGATCTGCTGGTCCTCAGCGGGGAGCTCGGTGCAGGAAAGACGACCTTCACCCAGGGACTGGGCCGGGGACTGGGAGTCCGCCCAGGTGTCATCTCGCCCACGTTCGTACTCGTCCGGATCCATCCCAACCTCCACGACGGGCCCAACCCCGGAGGTCCGGATTTGGTGCACGTTGACGCGTACCGGCTGGGATCCGCAGCTGAAATAGATGACATCGACCTGGAAAATACGCTGGATTCCGCGGTCACGGTAGTGGAATGGGGTGCCGGTCGGGTGGAACACCTGGCCGAGAGCCGGCTGGAAATCGAACTGCTCCGGGCCGCCGGCGGGGGCCCCGGCGTCAACACTGGCGGGGGACCCAACGGCCGCGGGGCAACCGGCGCGAATGCCGGCGCGGGTTCGAACGACGGCGGTGCGACCGGCGATGGGACGGACGGCGAGGACGAGCCGCGGCTGCTGCGGATCCGCGCCATCGGCCCCCGGTGGGACGGGGAGGACCTGTCCTTTTTGGCCGAAGGCCTCGAAACAAAGCCGGTGGAATAGGCTTAGGCGGTGCAGTTTCTCTCTATCGATACCTCGGCCATCGCCAGCGCCGCACTGATTTCCAGCGTCCCCGACGGTGGCATAACGGTGCAGGCCCGCTTTGCGACCGAGGATACCCGCAGCCATGCGGAGGTGCTGGTGCCCGGCATCGAATCGCTGTTCGGTGACCCGGTCACCGAGGGGCCGGCCCTGGACGCCATCGTCGTCGGCGTTGGGCCCGGTCCGTTCACCGGGCTCCGTTCGGGTATCGCGGTGGCACGGATGCTCAGCTACGTCTGGGATGTTCCGCTGCATGGCGCCATGAGCCTGAACGCGCTGGCCTGGGACGTCGTCTTTGGCCCAGGACACCAGGCCGATGAAGGCGAAAGGAGCTCGCTGCGGCCGGAATGGGATTTTGTCATCGCCACCGACGCGAGGCGTAAGGAGGTGTACTGGGCCCGCTATACCCGGGACGCAATGTTAGTGGACGGCCCGCACGTCGGCCCGGCGGCGGATCTCCCGCCGCTGCCCGTGTTCGGCGCAGGCGCCGGTCTCTACCGCGACATTCTCGAGGAGCTCGGCTGCACCGTGCCGCAGGCTCTGTCCCGGGCCCAGCCCACGGCGGCGTCGCTGGGACTGCATGCCGCCGTCGAACTTCAACAGGCTGAACATTCCACGGAACAGTCCACCGAACATTCCACTGGCGGGCTGCTGCTGCCGAGCACCCCGCTGTACCTCCGGGAGTCCGATGCCAAGGTCCCCGGACCGCGGAAACGCGCACTGTGACCGGGCAACGAGACCGCGTGGATCCGTCGGGCGCCGCCAAGGCCGCGGCCCCCGGCACTGACCGGGCTCCGGGCCAGCGCAGCATTTCCCAGCGCTGCGTTCCGGAGCACCGGCTGCGCGACATGACGGCCGCGGACATTGACACGGTCTGCGGGCTGGAGCAGTCGCTCTTCCCGGCGGATAACTGGCCGCGGCAGATGTTCGTTGACGAGCTGGCCCAGCCGCAGACACGGCGCTACCTGGTGGCAGAGCTGGCTGGCAGGATTGTCGGCTACGCCGGGATGATGTGCATCCTGCCCCTTGCCGATGTGCAGACAATCGCCGTGCTGCCGGAGTGCGAGGGCCGGGGGATCGGACGTGCGCTGCTGTCCGAGCTGTTGGCCGAGGCAGGCCGCCGCGGAGCCGCCGACGTCCTGCTGGAGGTCCGTGCGGACAATCCGCGGGCCCAGCAGCTGTACCTGCGCTTCGGCTTTGAGCAGATCCACACCCGCCCGCGCTACTACCGGGACGGGACCGACGCGCTGATCATGCGGCTCCGGCTGACGGCAACTGATGAGGTACAGGCATGAACCGGACCAGTCCCCTGATTTTGGGCATTGAATCCTCCTGCGATGAGACCGGCGTGGGGATAGTCCGCGGCACAGAGCTGCTGGCCAATACGGTTTCCTCCTCGATGGAAGAGCACGTCCGTTTTGGCGGCGTGATTCCCGAAATCGCCTCGCGTGCCCATCTGGACGCCATGGTTCCCACCCTCAGGCAGGCCCTGACGGATGCCGGCGTCGCGCTCGCGGACGTGGACGCAATCGCGGTCACCAGCGGGCCGGGGCTGGCGGGTGCGCTGATGGTGGGTGTCTGCGCGGCCAAGGCGCTGGCGCTGGCCACGGGTAAACCGCTGTACGCGATCAACCATCTGGTGGCACACGTCGGAGTGGCGCTGCTGGACGAGTCACTGGGCAGGACTGCGGGCGACGGCGGCGGGGACGACGGCGGCGGCGTGGCCGCGGGTGGTGGAGCAGTCCCGCACGACGGCGGCCGGTTGAATAATATCGGCGCCCTGTTGGTCTCCGGCGGCCACACGGAAATCCTGCGGGTCGGCAGCATTGCCGAGGATGTTGAACTGCTCGGCGCGACGATCGACGATGCTGCCGGCGAGGCGTTCGATAAGGTGGCGCGGCTGCTCGGGCTGAATTACCCCGGCGGACCGGCCATCGACGCGCTGGCGAAGACCGGAAACCCCCGCGCCATCAGATTCCCGCGCGGACTCACCGTCCCGAAGTACATGGGGACCTCGGAGGCGCCCGGTCCCCACCGGTACGACTTCTCATTTTCCGGGCTAAAGACCGCTGTCGCACGGTGCGTGGAAACCTTCGAAGCTCAGGGCCGTCAGCCGCCGCTGGCGGACATCGCGGCCAGTTTCCAGGAAGCAGTGCTTGACGTCATCACCGCGAAGGCCGTGCTGGCCTGCCGTGAGCAGGGGATCAGCACGCTGCTGCTCGGCGGCGGCGTGGCCGCAAACAGCAGACTCCGTCAGCTCGCTCAGGAACGCACCGTCGCCGCCGGAATCACGTTGCTGGTACCGCGGCTGACTCTATGCACCGACAACGGAGCCATGGTGGCCGCGCTCGGCGCCCAGCTGGTGATGCGCGGGGTCCGCCCCAGCGGCACCGCCTTCGCCCCGGATTCCTCAATGCCGGTGAGGAGCATCAGCCTGTAACACCCCGTCAGCGCCCGTCACCGCCTTGAGGAAATGACGGCATGACCGGCTTTTTCGCCGAACCCTGGCATTTGCGCTATGTTAGGTACGAGCTGGCCACCGCCAAGGGCTTTGATGTGGATCAGCCGAGCAATCTGGCGAAATCGGTCACGGTCGAATAGGCCGCGCCGTATCCTGCCGGCCATCTGGACGGATGCCGTGGAAATTTCCCGGGCATCTGTCCATTTACGCGGCATATTGGCGCCCTCGCCGCGATCGGGCCAAGCCCCTCGGCCGTTAGCGCCTGGCGTCCTCCCCAAACTCGCTCAGCCAGCGGCGGGGCCCGAACGCAGCCGCTGGATCAGGTCGTCGACGACGGCGTGCAGATCGCCGTCGTGCGCGTTGGCCACCGCCCGCTGCCGCTGATAGCCGGCTCCGCGTCGGATGATCTTCTCCACATCGGCGAGCTCATCCGCGCAATTCAGCCGCTTGGCCACCGGCTCCAGCTTGTTCAGCAGTTCCAGGGTGTCCTCGGTGACCAGCCGTTCGTTACCGGCGGCATCGAGGATGATGACGGCGTCCAGCCCGTAGCGGGCGGCGCGCCATTTGTTTTCCTGCACATGCCAGGGCGGCATCGTCGGGATGCTGCCGCCGCCGTCGAGGGTGTGGGAAAAGCCGTCCACCAGGCACTGCGTGAGCGCGGCGATGGCGCCCACTTCCTCCAGCGTTGACAGGCCGTCGCAGACCCGCATTTCAACGGTGCCCAGCCCGGGCACGGGGCGGATGTCCCAGCGGATTTCGCTGATCGAATCGATGACGCCGGTGGTGAACATGTCCTGCACATACGCTTCGTACTGCGCCCAGGTGGAGAACTGGAACGGCAGCCCGGCCGTGGGCAGCTGCTGGAACATCAGCGCCCGCTGGGAGGCGTATCCGGTGTCTTCGCCGTTCCAGAAGGGCGAGGAAGCGGAGAGCGCCTGGAAATGCGGAACGTAATTGACCAGACCGTCCAGCACCGGCATCGCCTTGCGGACACTGTCCAGCCCAACGTGCACATGGACGCCGTAAATGACCATCTGGCTGCCCCACCACTGCGTGCGGTCGATCAGCTTGGCGTACCGCTCCTTGTCAGTGACGGCCTGCCGGCTGGTCTGGCTGAATGGATGCGAGCCGGAGCAGAGCAGTTCAACGCCCATCGGATCGGTGGCTTCGCGCAGTGTGGCCAGGTTCCGGGACAGATCGGCCTTGGCCTCAGCGACGGTACGGCAGACGCCGGTGACGAGCTCCACGGTGTTCAGCAGCAGCTCCTGCTTGATGTGCGGGTGTTCCTCGTCGGCCTGAAGCTCGGGATGCGCTCTGCCGACGGCGGCGAGCACCTTGTCCGCGACGGGTACCAGCTCCCCGGTGCCGGCATCCACCAGTGCGAGTTCCCATTCCACACCCAGAGTTGACTGTGCCGATGAGGCGAAATCGATCTTCAAACGCATTCCTCACATCGGTGAACTGGTGGAATCCATTCTAATGGAGCGGTGGTCCGGGAAATGACGCCGATCCCCCTCAATGACGTGCGGCGGGCGCGTCATTATGCGGGAGCCGCGTCATTATGTCCGGGCGGCGAGATGGAGCCCAGAGAAATGGAGCCCAGAGAAATAAAGTGCAGAATGGGACGGTGCCGATTCTCAATAAAGACATGATCCTGTGCATTTCCCTCGCCGCCCGGCCGAGCAATATCGGGACGCGGTTCCACAACTACCTCTATGACGAGCTGGGCCTGAACTATGTCTACAAGGCGTTCGCGCCGACGGACCTTGCCGCGGCGGTGGCCGGGATCCGGGGCCTGCCGATCCGCGGGGCGGCGGTATCCATGCCCTACAAGGAGGCCGTGATTGAGCTGGTGGACCGGCTGGACCCGTCCGCGGCGGCCATTGCGTCGGTGAACACGATAGTGAACGACGACGGCGTGCTCACGGCGTACAACACGGATTACCTCGCGATCGCCCGGCTGCTGAGGGATCACTCGGTCCCGGCGGATTGCTCCGTGCTGCTGCGTGGCTCCGGAGGGATGGCGAAGGCCGTGGCCGCAGTGCTCCGCGACGCCGGGTTCACCGCCGTGACCATCGTGGCCCGCAATGAGGAGGCCGGCCGGGCTCTCGCCGGGCTCTACGGTTTCAGCTGGCAGGCCGAGGTGGGGGATGCGACGGCGGATCTGATCATCAACGTGACCCCTCTCGGTATGCAGGGGAGCACGCGGGGGAGCATGGCCGACCCGAATGAAGTGGTGCAGTCGTTCGACGACGGCACTGTGGCCGCCGCGCGCGTGGTGTTCGACGTCGTCGCCCTGCCGTCCGAGACTCCGCTCATCACGGCTGCCCGCGGGGCCGGCAAGCAGGTGATCACAGGGGCCGAGGTCATTGCGATTCAGGCCGAGGAGCAGTTTGTGCTGTACACCGGAGTGCGCCCCAGCCCGGAGCAGGTCCGCGCGGCCTCGGAATTTTCCCGCAGCTAAGCCGGCTTGGCCCGCTCCGTACGGAGAGTGGGGCGGCGCCTAAGCGCGTTATTCCACGTCGCCGCGCAGCGGGGCCAATGCGAATTCCCGCATCCCTTCGTCGAAACCAATGAGGGGACGCCAGGCCAGGTCCTTCTTGATCAGTTCCGAGCTGGCCGTGATGTGGCGGACATCGCCGAGCCTGAACCGGCCCGTCACAACCGGTGCGGGGGCATCGCTGAAGGTGCTCAGCGCCGTGGCGACATCCCCGATGGTCTGCGGCGTGTCGGCCCCGACGTTGTAGGCCCCGAAATCGCGCCCGTACCCGTGCTGCAGGGCCTCCAGCGCACAGATATTGGCGGACGCGATATCGCGGACATGGATAAAGCTGCGGCGCTGCAGCCCGTCTTCAAAAACCTGGGGTGCCTCACCTCGGGCGATCGCGGACCGGAAAATCGACGCGACGCCGGCATACGGGGTGTTCTTTGGCATCAAGGGGCCATAGACGTTGTGGTAGCGCAGCGCTATCGCCTCGCCACCTGTTGCGCGTGCCCAAGCGGAGGCAAGGTGTTCCTGGCTGACCTTGGACGCGGCGTACACGTTCCGCGGATCCAGCGCGGAGGACTCGGTGACCATGGCCGGAATCAGCGGCTCGTCGGTGTCCGGGTTCCGCGGGTCAAACCTTCCCGATTCCAGATCCGCCACGAGGCGGGGCCGCGGGTGCACCTGGACTCCCGTTGAGGGGTCCAGGTACGATCCCTCGCCGTAGACAACCATGGAAGAGGCCAGAACCAGTTTCCCGATGCCCGCTTGTTCCATGCCGGCCAGCAGGACGGCGGTGGCGAAGTCGTTGTTCCAGATGTAGTCGGGCGCGTCCGCGTAGCTTATGCCGAGGCCGACTTTCGCACTTTGGTGGCAGACGGCGTCGATCCCCGCCAGCGCGGTGCCGACCGCAACCGCATCCGTCGCGTTGCCAACCATGAGTTCGACTCCGGGGTCAAGGCGAGGAGGGTGCGGATGGACCTGCGGATCCAGGGAGTCCAGCACGCGCACGTCCCAGCCGTTGGACAGCGCCGCATCGACTATGGCGGAGCCGATGAAGCCGGCGCCGCCCGTAATGAGCAGCCTCACCGGACGGCCGCTGGGCTTGTCACGCTGCCGGCCGCTGGCCCGGCCGCTGATCCGGTGGCCGGGCCAGGTGCCGAGCCGTGAGCCGTGCCGGAGGACGGGCCGAGCACGGGTTGTTCCATAATCACCCGGACGGCGGAAGGATCCATAAGTGCGGGCGCCCGGTAGCCGTCCTCCAAGGCCCCGACGGCGGATTCGAGCACGGCGAGAATATCCGGCTGGGCACGATTGAGGCGGTCGAAGACGGCCTCGGCGGTGACCGGCGCCGAGCCATCATGCCCGGTGTCCGAATCCGTGACGTAGGCCAGATTGGCAAAGCCCATGTTGAGCTCGGCGGCCAGCACCGGCTCCGGGTACTGGGTCATGCTGATGATGTCGGCACCGCCGGAGACGTACCAGGCCGACTCCGCCCGGGTGGAAAAACGCGGCCCGTTAATAACGACGACGGTGCCCTCCGCACGGAACTCAAGCCCCTGCGCCGACAGTGCTTCGTGCAGGTGCCCCCGAAGGACGCTGCAGAACGGGTCGGCGGCAGGGAGGTGCCGCACACCGGTCGGGAGGGAGCCGTCGAAGTAGGTGTCCTGCCGCCCGCCGGTCCGGTCGATCAGCTGATCCGTGAGCACAAAGGTCTCCGGAGCGTAGCCGGGACGGAGCCCGCCCACGGCGGAGGAGGAAATGATGGCCTCCACGCCGAGGCTCTTCAGCGCCCAGAAATTGGCGCGGTAGTTGATCTGCTGCGGCGGTAAGGCATGGCCGGAGCCATGGCGGGCGAGGAAGGCAACCGTACGGCCGCCCACCGTGGTCAGCGTCACCGGCCCGGAGGTCGGCCCGTAGGGGGTGTCGGGAGTAATAACGTCCAGCACATGGGAACCGCGCAGCCGTTCGGTTCCGGACCCGCCGATGATGCCGATGCGGGCAGACAAGTGGCCGCTGTCCTGTTCTTTCATAGCGTCTATCCTGCCATCTTGGGTGTGGTCCGAAGTTCGCCGCCGGCGCTGGCCGGATAGGAAGCCCGACGGCGGCGCCAGGCGCCTATTGCGATCGCGGCGGCTGCGGCGGCCAGGCTGAAACGGTTGATTCGCCCGCTGAAGACCGGATCCCCCGGCAGCAGATACACGACATTGAGGGCGATCATAATGCCGACGTATTCCCAGTACCGGCTCAGGATCACAAACGGCAACAGCATCAACGCGTACCAGGGATAGTTCGGGCTCACGATCAGCAAGGTGAGACCGATCATGACCGTCTGCTGCTCCCAGACGTTCCCGGCCGTGGTCCTGCGCAGGACGGTGACCGCCAGCAGCACAAGCGCCGCCGCACTGAGCAGCATCGGGAAGGGGCCACGGGAGACGAATTGGGCTAGCGCAAAGCGGATGCCGACCTGATCGCTGTAGCCCTCTTCCTTGAGGTACCCGGGGAGATAACCAGTGACGCTCCAGCCCGCGGTCAGCACATACGGGACGTACAGCAAGGCGAAGGTGGCGATGGCGGCGCAGCTGAACCTGACCGGGTGCCGGAACAGCAGGGCGGGCGCAGCAATGACGGGGATGAGTTTCGTGGCCACCGCCGCCCCGAACATAATGCCTGAGCGCAGCGGCTTTCCCGCGGTGAGCAGCAGTCCGGCTGCCAACAGCAGGGCAGCGCCGAGCAGATCCACGTGGGCATTGTTGACCCCCTCGATCAGCACCAGCGGGCTCCACGCCCAAACTGCCGCCAGGTATGCCTGCAGTTTCAGGCGGGGGAGGGCCAGCAGGAGCAGGACGGTCACGGTAAGGCTCACCAGCAGCCCGGCGACCTGGAATGCGAGGTATCCGACGGAGTCCGCTACCACCAGCCGGACGCCGGCGAAGTACAGTTCCGCCGTCGGGGGGTAAATTGTCGGCACATTCGGGCGGTTGATGGAGGTGCACAGCGGCTGCCCGGACGGGGACCCGCGGGTGGTAACCGGCGCCGTCGCAAACAGGTCACCCGCACACTGGGGATTGCCGTGCGCATCGCTGGTCCCGGGCGCGAAAAGCCAGGCCGGACGCAGGCCGGACAAGGACTCATCCAAGGGCACATGTGCGTAGGGGGATACCCCGGACTTTTGCACGATGCCGTCCCATGCATAACGTGCAGAGTCGTTGCTGGTGCCCGGCGGAGCACTCAGTGCGGCGGCGCCCAGCAGCAAGGAACCGGCAATAACGACGGCGCCGACGGCCCCAGGTCTGGCACCGGCACGGCAGACGCGGCGCAGGGCCCAAACGGTGCCGGCCAGCAGCAGCCAGGACGTGAGGGTTCCGGCCAGGACGGCGAATGAAAACGGATTGTCCGGTCGCAGGGCCCACCATAAAACGGCCGCCATCAGCAGGAGCAGCAGTGCCAGCCCCGGCGCCGCGCCCGGGTGTCTGACGACACCGTCGTCCGGGTGTCTGCCGGCGCCGAGGTCCGGGTGTCTGCCTGCGCCGAGGTCCGGGGTAGTCTCTTTTGTGTCCACTCTTCGATCCTGCCCTATGGCAGCGACATCGGGCACCAATCCATCTGCCCGTCCGTTTCTCCTGCGAAACGACTTGACCTTCCACCGATCGGTAGTGTGACCCCTCGCATGAACAGGCTGACCGATGCGCTGGCGGCAAAATTCGCCTCGCCACTGCGCAGCACACGCCTCACCGTGGTGCTGGGACGGTGGCTGGGTCTTTGCTTCACCGTGTGTTTTGCCACCGGCCTCTTTAGCCATGGGCTGCAGAATCCACCGTCGTGGATGTTTTTCCCAACCCGACCGGTCTGGATTTATCAGCTGACCCAGGGCCTGCACATCACATCGGGCATCGCGTCGATCCCGCTGCTGCTGGCCAAACTGTGGTCCGTGTACCCCGAACTGCTCAAATGGCCCCCCGTGCGCTCGGTCCTCCATGCGTTGGAGCGCGGGTCCATTGCGGTGTTTGTCGCGTCGTCGCTGGTGCAGGTGATGACCGGGCTGATCAACACCTACAAGTGGTATCCGTGGCCCTTTCCCTTCCGCGAGACCCATTACTGGCTGTCCTGGGTCATCTTCGGTTCGCTGCTGCTGCACATCGCCATAAAGCTGCCGCAGATCACCGGGCATTGGCGTCGGGGCCGGGCCCCCAGACACGCTGATAGGGAGCCGGTAGATGCGGAGTCGGATTGCACGGCACACGTGGCCCCGGCGCAGTCGGTCGTGGAGCCGGCCCCCGCACAGGCCGTCGTGGAGCCGGATCAGCAACTCGCCGTCGTCCACCCTGTTAGGGACCGGCACTCCGCCTCCGGGCGCTGGTCCCGGCGCGGCTATCTGACCGCGGTGGGGGCGACCACGGGTGCGGTGGTGCTGGGCACCGCCGGCCAGTCCTTCGCCTGGCTGTCGCCCGCCAACTTCTTCGCTCCGCGGAAGATGGGTACGGGCCCGCAGAACGTCCCGGTGAACCGTACCGCCGCCGATGCCCGCGTGGGTCCCCTGGCGCAGAATCCCGACTGGAAGTTGAGCATCAGTCACCGAGGGCAAAGCCGCAGCTACACTCTCAGTGAGCTGGGCGCCATGCCGCAAACGGAGCACGAGCTTCCCATTGCGTGCGTCGAGGGATGGAGCCAAACTGCGCTGTGGCGCGGCGTGCGTGTCCGGGACCTGGTGCAGGCCATGGGAGCCGCACCGGAATCGGATCTGCTGGTGACCAGTCTGGAGCCGGAGGGTGCCTACCGTTTCATGAGTATGCCGGCTGTATATACGGCAGATGGTCAGACGTTGGTCGCCCTTGAGCTCAACGGCGAGGTTCTGGATCTGGACCATGGCTACCCGGCCCGTATTATTGCCCCGGGCAGGCCTGGAGTCCTGCAGACCAAATGGCTGCAAAGCATGGTGATACTGTGACTTCGCCGGGACCAGACTCGGCGACGACGCCAGCGGCGCCGGGCCTACATACACGGTTCGGCGTGCGGATGGCGCGCATCGCTTTGGGCGTGCTGGGCGCAGGCATTGCGGCCTACGGAATTATCGGGCTGCCCTCACAACTGGGAATGACACAGCTCGTTGGGCTGCTGACCTGGCTTGGCTGCGCTGTTCTGCTCCATGACGGGGTTCTCGTTCCGGTGACCAGCCTGGCGGGCGCAGGGCTTAACAGATTCACCTTCGGTCTGCGGCGGGTATCGGCGGCTGTGCTTCGAGGGGCGCTCATGACCGGCGCTGTCGTGAGCCTGCTGACGGCCATCCTGCTCCGCGCCCAGGACGTAGCCCGGAACACCAGCGTGCTCGAAGCGGACTACGCCGCCCATCTTGCCTGGCTCTGGCTGGCGCTCACACTGGGAGCCGCGGTCGTGATTTATCTGCTGGAGCGCCGTTCCGGGCGCCGGTTCAGTCGGCAGAAAACGCGCCCCTGAATACGCTGGGTCGACGTTACCTGCCATCCATTGGCCTGGGCGTAGGTGTTCAGCGCCGTCAGGCCAACGCAGGCCCAGCGGAAAGCGTCGCTGACGTTGCCGCCGTCGTCCTCCATCACCGCATGGAAGGCCGCGTCCACGCCGTCATCGGGATCGGCCTCCACCAGCAGCGTTCCGTCCGCCGCCAAAAGCTGGCCGCAGCGGCGCAGCAGCGCGCCGACATTTCCGCCGATGCCGACATTTCCGTCCAGCAGCACTGCGGCGTGCCATCGGCCGGCGTGCGGGACAGCTGCGAAGACCGACTGCCGCACCGCCCGGGTGCCGCGGTTGAGGGCCCGCTGCACCGCCTGCGCACTGGTGTCCAGTCCGAGTGCTGTCATCCCGAGCGACTGGGCCGCGGACAGGAGCCGTCCGGGGCCGCAGCCGATGTCCAGCAACGGACCCGCGAGGCGGCCCAGCAGGGCACGCTCCAGACCGGTGGCCGGTGCGCACCAGCTGTGCACGTCAAAAACTATGGGTTCCGGCATGCCGACAGCGTTCAGCGGCCGTAACGTCAACGAACCTTTTCCCTGGCCCATGGCCAGCGCATAGGGTTCGTCCGAGCCTTGGCCAAAAAGTGCGGCCGCGCGGGAACGTCCTGGCCGGCCCGTCGGCGCCAGCGAGGCGCGTGGTTCCCAGGTGTGGGTGAGGACGGCCGGGCTCATGGGTGGATACCCGCGGGTGCGGTGTCCGCTACCGAGCCGACGACGGCGGCGAACGCCGTGCCCGCCGTTTGGGCGCCGACCAGAACGGCATCTGCAAAGGTGTCCACATCGTCAAGCACGGGCAGCAAACCGACGTTAAGACCGGCGCCGGTAAGCCGGGCAAGCTGCACGGCCCCCGTGCCGCTGGTCGACATCGGAACGCCCCGGATCAGGTCGCCGCGTGGTTCGCGCATGGCGAGGGCCCAGAATCCGCCGTCGGACGCCAATCCCAGCCAGGCATCATGTAGCGGAGCCGCAGCGGACCAGTCATCGAGCAGCTGCTGCAGGTGGATCGGGGCCAGCTGCGGGGTGTCCATGCCCACGATCAGCAGCGGCCCCGCGACCGCATCGCAGATGGCGGCGAGCCGCTGATCCAGGCCGCCGTCCGCCTGCGGGACTACCCGAAATCCGGTGGAATCCTGAGCCTGCGGGCTTCCGTCCAACACCAGCAGCCGTTCCGAGGACCGGAAACCGCGGACGGACTCAAGTGTCTGGCTCAGGCTCGACCGGGCAACAGCCGCTGCCTGGTCCGGAGTCAGGGGCGGGCACAGGCGGGTCTTGACCTTCCCGGGCAGGCACTCTTTGGCGATGACTGCAATGGTCAGGTTAATTTCACGTTTCACTCTATTTCTTCGGTACCGCGGACACTTTGGACGGGTGCCGCAGACAAAAGCCGAGCGCTCTTCAGCTGGGCGGACATGTCCAGCACAGCCGTCAGCGTGCCACGAAAGGTTCCGGTGACCTTGGACTTCCCCGTCCGCGGCGAATAGGTGATAGGCATTTCACGGATCCGCCACTGCCGCTGGCTGGCCCTGAGGAACATCTCCAGCGGATATCCGCTGCGCCGGTCCAACAGATCAAGGGACAGCAGGGCCGCGCGGCCGGCGACGCGCATAGGGCCCAGATCCGTCACGCGTTCCCCGGTGAGACGGCGCAGGCGCCACGCCAGCACCGCATTGGCGATCCGGGCGTGCAGCGGCCACGACCGCGGTTCAGGCCGACGGCGGCCCATCACCAGATCTGCGGTGCCGGCCAGGAGCGGGGCCAACAACCCCGGCAGTGCGGCCGGATCCATGGATCCGTCGCAGTCGCAGTAAGCCACATAGTCCGCTGTTGCCGCCCTGAGCCCGGCGTGTGCTGCAGAACCGAAGCCACGGACCGGTTCCCGTACCACCAGTGCGCCGAGCTCCGCGGCTAGTTCGCCGGATCCGTCAATTGAGCCGTTGTCCACGACGATCGCCCGATAGCCCGCTGGGAGACGGGACAACACCCAGGGCAGGGCGCCCCGCTCGTCCAGGCAGGGGAAGACAACATCAACACTTACGGGGTTTTCGGGTTCATTCACTATTGAACCTTAGGCGGCCGGCTCCGGTCGTGCATTATGGAGTCATGAACTCCTTGGAGTCGGCAACGTCAACGTATCGGTCTGCTGCTCGCTGCTTTGCAGATCTGGTCGCACGGATTCCCGAAGATGATTGGGGGAACCCTGGTCTTGGGGTGTGGGACCTCCGCGCACTTGTTGGGCACACCAGCAGAGCGCTGAGCACCGTGATCACCTACCTGCAGCAGCCCGCCGGGTGCGAAGCGGTCACGAGCCCGGAGCGGTATTTTGCACTGGTTACGCGGGCAACCCAGTCATCCAGCCCGGATGCTGTGGCCGAACGAGGGCGGCAGGCCGGCGGGCAACTTGGCACGGATCCCGCCGCAGCCGTTCGAACCCTCGTTGATGATTCTCTGCACGCGTTGGCGCATTCGGGTGACGCGCTAATCGAAACGATCGCTGGCGGCATGTATCTGCGCAACTATCTACCGACCCGCACGTTCGAACTGGCCGTCCACAGCCTCGATATCGCGGCCGCTGCCGGGTTGACGGTGACTTTGCCGGCAGAGGTGCTGCTCGAGTCCGCTGCCCTAGGCGCCCGTATCGCCGTTGAACGCGGCGACGGTGTTTCCGTCCTCACCGCACTGGCCGGACGCAGGACCCTTCCGGACGGTTTCACGGTCGTGTGACAGGTCGAGCGGGCAACGCGGGCCTTCGACGGCGGGAACCGGACCCGTCCCACATCGGCCGATTTTTATGTCCCAGTGGGGTGCCGGGCTCGGGCGACCGGTAAATCTTGGCGTATCGTACCCTCAGAACGGCAAGCCTCGCGTGGTCCAACGTGTATTGAGCTGCAGTCAAGGCTTGTCATCACATTTGATGCACCGCTCGTCAGATTGAGCGTCCCTCCTTCGTTATCTCCTGTAGTTGCCGCTAGTGCGGCCCGTGCACGGTCTTGTTAGCGGCACGATCCCCGGATTTGCACTGCGCAACGGATAGACCGATTTTTGCGGGCAAAAAGCTGCCTCAGCTGCCCCCTCAGCAACATGGACAACAGCATCTGTCGTGGAGTGTAGATCCCGGCTGACATAAGACGGACGACGACGGCACAACGGTTCAGCGGTTGGCGTACAGGTCGCGTAGCATAGCGATCTCGGCGCCGTGATGGATCACCTCGCGGTTGATGTGCAGCACGAGCGCGGCCATCGGCAGCTCCGCGAATGGGCCTTCAGCAGGCCCGCACGGCCGGGTCAGGCCGTCTTCTCCGAGGCTGCGCACGCCGGCGAGCCAGGCTGCGTACTGCGCATCCACCTGTGCGAGCGCCTCATCGGCGCTGCCGGCATAGTCAAATGACTCGTAGTCCACCGCGGGAGCGCCGAAGTGCGAGGCGTTCCGGGCGCCGAGCACACCGACAATGATATGTCCGAGGCGCCACGCGATGGTGGTGACCGGCGCGGGGGAGGGCTCGGGGAAGGCGAAGTCAATGGTCCAGTCACCTGATCCTGCCCGGACGGGGGCGGTGCCGGTTCCGCGGGGGCGCACGCTCCAGGCATTGCCCACCGGCTGCCAAAAATACTCGTCATCTCCCAGCCCCGACAAGCGCCCGCGCAACTGATGCTGCCAATGCCAGTCGAGTTGTTCCGTCAGCTGGTCATTCCATCGAATGTTCATGCGGCCATGCTATGCCCGACGCCGCTGTGTCAGGTATGGCTGACCCTTCCTCGGTACACCTGCCACCATCCTTGGTCGCCGGATGCCATGTTCTCGTTGCCATTCCGCAGGCCGGCGGCTCCGGCAGCCACAGCCCGTCGAGCTTCCAGATCAGGGCCTCCCGGCCCGTTCGGAGGTAGCGGTGCAGGTCGGATCCTTGGGCTTTCCTCGTTCAGGTGGTCAGCCTTCCACACCGAGCCCGGCGGGAACAGGGCCGGGTTACCGGCAGGTCACAGGAGGGTAACAGTTCAAGGACGTCCCATCCGAATCGTCGGTGGCGGCGAAGTACCTGTGACAGGCAAGCAGCGGACCCAAAGTTCCAGCTGTGGGCAACATTTCAAGAGATTAGGGATAAGTTCTCATGCGTAAATCAATCCTCACCACAGTCGGCGCCGTTGCAGCATCCGGTGCACTGATGTTCTCGCTGGCAGCATGTTCCGGTACCGCCGCTTCCAGCACCACGACGACGGCGGCAGCCTCAAGTTCGTCGTCGGCCGCCTCGATGCCGAAGCCGCTGGCCTCCATCCCCGCCCTGACGGGCACCACAACAGCCGTGAAGCTGGACGCGTCCTTCGGCGAAGCGCTCAAGACCCTCGGCCTGACGCCCGGCGTCATCGGCACCGCACAGCTGACCGACGGCTCCCTGGTCTTCCCGATCACCGGCGGCAAGGTCGATTATTACGATCCGGCGTCGTCCTATCGTCCTTACGTCCAGGGCCTGATCAGCCACGCCGGTTCCGGGTTCTCCCTCACCGCCGGCGATACGAAGGTTGATCTGACCAACTTCACCATCGATCCGGGCACCTCCAAGCTGTACGGCGATGTCGCTGTCAACGGCACGACTGCAGCCAAGCAGGCGTACATCTTCAACCTCGACGGCTCGACCCTGATGCCGCTGAAGACCGAGGGTGACACCGCGATTCTGCAGGGGACCAAGGTTGAA
>CAJDTL010000042.1_pt1 | contig 27607 bp, 23 predicted proteins | sample 7389871 | NCBI WGS metagenome assembly CAJDTL01 (sample SAMEA7055650, study PRJEB34461) | soil metagenome | biome: terrestrial ecosystem; feature: Peninsula; material: soil | place: Antarctica | collected 2016 | reverse complement strand
AATGTGGACAACAGAACTCGCCACTGGTGTTTGGTGGCGTCATGCCGATATCGGCGTAACGCATTTCCCATCGCGTTGCGTTCTGCCGACGGCGCAGCCAGCGGGTATGGATAATACGGCCGTGCGGCGGGGTGTAGGTGTGGGGTACCGGATGCGGCAGCTAAGCGGTGAATTTCCCTGTTCGGCCGCCGATCACGGCCTGATGGGCGCATTCGGGGCCAGGCACGACCGCGTAGTAGTATTTCAACGTCGCCCCCGTAGCTCAATGGATAGAGCAACGGCCTTCTAATCCGTAGGTTACGCGTTCGAGTCGCGTCGGGGGCACTATCAGTCCCGCACCGCGCCTGTGCCTGCCGTGAGGAACGACCCAGACCGGCGTTCCCCTGTGGACGGTAGTCTTCGCTGCCACTATCATCGGTTGTTCGTAGGCGCCTTCCTCCTCCACAGGCCTTATCGTCCGGCAAAGTCTCCACATTCATCCGGCTGTCCATGGTCTGGCGCCTTCCTGCGCTGTTTGCTTGAAGCATCTGCACAGGGTCGCGATCGGCGGCACAAGGGAAGGAATAGGGGCATGAGTGATCAGATTACGGTCAGAGGCTTCGTAGGCACGGAGATCCGACGCTTCACCACGGACAGCGGTGTGTGCATCGCGAGTTTCGAGCTCGGATCCGTCGAACGCAGGCAGGACAAGGCAACTAACGAGTGGGTCGACGGAGACACCAACTGGTACCACGTCTCGGCCTTTCGCCAGTTGGCCCAGAACGCGGCGTTCAGCATCACCAAGGGCCAGCGTGTCATTGTGACCGGAAGGCTGAAGATCCGGCAGTGGAGCCGGGACGATGGGAAAACGGGGACATCCGTAAACCTTGACGCGGACACCATCGGCCACGACCTCTTCTGGGGCACCGCCATGTTCCAGCGGCATACTGTTCAGCGCAAGGAGGCGCCTGCTCCTGCCCGCGGCGACGGCGAGGCGGCGGAGGTAAGCACTTCTGGCCCGGAAGGCACCTCCGGGCCAGAGTCCGGCTCGACCGATGATCAGGGGCCTGATGGGACCGAGGTTCCGGACGACGCGTCCGCCCTGGTCGGTTCCGACGAGCTGGTGGATGAGGCGACGGGGGAGATTCTGGCGGCTGAACCGACGTATTAGCTGAGCGGACGTATCAGTCTGTCTCCGGCGCTCCGGACCGGGCCGGAGCGCCGGAGCCGGTGCCGCCGTCGGGCCGGAGCCAAGGGCCTCCCACTCAGGGAAATGTGAGTTCTACTCCGGCACCGGCTAGCCTTGATGCATGGCGGAATTTATCTACACAATGACCAAGGCCCGTAAGGCTGTCGGCGAAAAAGTAATCCTTGATGACGTAAGCATGTCGTTTTTCCCCGGTGCCAAGATCGGCGTCGTCGGTCCGAACGGTGCCGGTAAGTCCACCATTTTGAAAATTATGGCCGGACTCGATACGCCTTCCAACGGTGAGGCGCGGCTGAGCCCCGGTTACACCGTGGGCATCCTGCTGCAGGAGCCACCGCTGAACGAGGAAAAGAGCGTCCTAGGCAACGTCCAGGAGGGCGTCGCCGAGATCCACGGGAAGATCCAGCGTTTCAATGAGATCTCCGAGGAGATGGCCAGCCCCGATGCTGACTTTGACGCGCTGCTCGAGGAAATGGGCAAGCTGCAGGAGGCGATTGACGCCGCCGATGCATGGGATCTGGATTCCCAGCTGGAACAGGCCATGGATGCGCTGCGCTGCCCGCCCGGCGATTCGGATGTCACCGTGCTCTCCGGCGGTGAGCGCCGCCGCGTGGCGCTGTGCAAGCTGCTGCTGCAAAAGCCCGATCTGCTGCTTCTTGACGAGCCGACCAACCACCTTGACGCGGAAAGTGTGTTGTGGCTGGAGCAGCATCTGACCAGTTACGCCGGTGCAGTGCTTGCAGTCACGCACGATAGGTACTTCCTGGATCATGTGGCCCAGTGGATTGCCGAAGTCGACCGCGGCCATCTTTACCCCTATGAGGGAAACTACTCCACCTATCTGGAGAAGAAGCGCGCCCGGCTGGAAGTCCAGGGAAAGAAGGACGCGAAGCAGGCCAGGCGCCTGACCGAAGAGCTGGACTGGGTCCGTTCCAATGCCAAGGGCCGGCAGACCAAGTCCAAGGCCCGTCTGGCCCGTTACGAGGAGATGGCGGCCGAGGCGGACCGCACCAGGAAGCTGGACTTCGAAGAGATCCAGATTCCGCCGGGCCCGCGCCTGGGCGGCGTCGTGCTGGAGGCGAAGAACCTGCAGAAGGGCTACGACGACCGCATGCTGATCGACGGGCTGTCCTTCAGCCTGCCGCGCAACGGGATCGTCGGCGTGATCGGGCCGAATGGTGTTGGTAAGACAACGCTGTTCAAGTCGATCGTTGGGCTGGAACCGCTCGACGGCGGCGAGCTCAAGGTGGGCGATTCGGTCAAGATCTCCTACGTGGACCAGAGCCGCGGCGGGATCGATCCGAACAAGACCCTGTGGGAGGTTGTCTCCGACGGATTGGACTACATCCAGGTCGGCCAGGTCGAGATGCCGTCACGGGCCTATGTCGCCGCGTTCGGTTTCAAGGGCCCGGATCAGCAGAAGAAAGCGGGCGTGCTCTCCGGCGGTGAGCGCAACCGGCTGAATCTCGCGATGACGCTCAAGCAGGGCGGAAACCTGCTGCTGCTCGATGAGCCCACCAACGACCTGGACGTCGAAACGCTCAGCAGCCTGGAAAATGCGCTGCTCGAATTCCCGGGTTGCGCCGTCGTCGTCTCGCACGATCGCTGGTTCCTGGACCGCGTCGCAACGCACATCCTGGCCTATGAAGGCACGGATGAGAACCCGGCCAACTGGTACTGGTTCGAGGGCAACTTCGACGCGTATGAGGCCAATAAGATTGAGCGATTGGGTGCCGACGCCGCGCGCCCGCACAGCGTGACGCACCGCCGCCTGACGCGCGGTTAGACAACAGGGCCGACGGCGAACGCAGCTCAAGACGGCAACGGCCGGTCCCACCGGACCGGCCGTTGCCGTCCCAGTGCCGGCTTGTCCGGGGGAAGCGGCATCGGGCGGTGAAACCCGCGGAACTGCCTCGGCCCGGAATTATCCGGCGGAATCCGGTCAGTATGCCGTGCCGGCCTCGGCGGCGAGAGTTTCCGCAGGGACCCGGATCATGCCCTCCTGGGCCACCGAGGCCACCAGCTGCCCGGCGCGGTTGAAGATCTTACCGATGTTCAGCCCGCGGGCACCGGAGGCGCTGGGCGACTCGGTGACATACAGCAGCCAGTCGTCAACGCGGACGGGCCGGTGCCACCACATGGCGTGGTCCAGGCTGGCGATGCTCAGTCCCTTGGTGATCCAGCTGATGCCGTGCCGGCGCAGGGACGGTTCGAGCAGCGTGTAATCGCTGGCATAAGCCAGCGCCGCGCGGTGCAGATTGGCGTCGTCGGGCATGGCGCCGACGGTTTTGATCCACACGCCCTGATGTGCCGTGCGGTTGCCGTCCACGCTCAGGTAGATGTCGCTCTCAATGTGCCGGATGTCAAAGGGCCGGCTGAAGGCCCAGGACTGTGCAGCCGGATGGTCGAATTTGCCCAGCAGTTCCGCCGCGGTAGGCAGCGAATCGGGGTCCGGAACATCCAGCGGCATCGGGTCCTGATGGTCGATGCCGATATCCGGGACCTGGAAGGAGGCGATCATGGACAGGATCGGGACGCCGTTCTGATAGGCGTGCGTACGGCGGGCCGAGAACGAGCGCCCGTCGCGAAGACGCTGCACCCCGAAGGTGATCGGCTGGTCCGCGTCCCCGGGACGCAGGAAGTATCCGTGCATCGAATGCACCGGCCGGTTTCCGTCCACGGTCCGGACGGCGGCGATCAGGGACTGGGAGAGCACCTGGCCGCCAAACACGCGCTGGGCCGGCTGAGGCTGCGAGACGCCGACAAAGATTTCCTCGTCGGTATGGGCGCCATCGGCCTCACTGAGATCCAGCAGCTCCAGCAGGGTCGTCATTGGTTCCTGTACCGCGCGGGATTCAGTCATGAAAAGACTCTATGTGCCAATCCGGAGGTGCTCAAACATTCGTGGCAGGAAACACGATTGGCTGCCCCCGGGCGGGTTGCGGGATGATGGATGAATGGCAACACTGATCCAGATTCCCCTGCAGATCCGCTTCGGCGATATTGATTCCTACGGCCACGTAAATAACGTGCAGTACCTGCAGTATCTGGAAGACGCGCGGGTCCAGCTTTTCCATACCCCGCTGGGAGCGGCCGCCGCGCCGGGGACGGGACCCGATGAGTCCTTTGATGACCTGGTCGGCGAGGACCTGTTTACCCTGGTGGGCCGACATGAAATCGAGTACCTTGCGCCGTTGGTTTTCCGGCCGGAGCCGGTCTTCGTTAACATCTGGGTCACCCGGCTGGGCGGCTCCAGCTTCGAATTCGGATACACGGTCGGGGAGCAGGATGACTCCGTGATTTACGCGCAGGCCAGCTCGGGCGTGGTGCTGGTTTCCCGCCTGACCGGGCGCCCGGTCAGGCTCAGCGCCAATCAGCGCCACGCCCTTCAGACCTGGCTCGGTGAACCGGTTTCCTTCCGCCGCCGGCCCAAACGCGACGCTCCGGCCGAATCAGCTCCGGAATCCTCTCCGGCCGCTCTCTCCAGCGCGGACACTCCGGGGGCGGTCTCCGCGGCAGGAATCCGCTCATGACAACCTCCACTGCACAGCGGATCCTCGAGCTTGCCGACCCCGGAACAGTAGCGGATCTGCGCACCTTCATCACGCGTGCCCGAACGGCCGACGACGGCGCCGTCCGGCTGCAGGCGCTCGGCTCCGTACTGGCGGCCTTTGTCTGTGTCATGCGGCCGAAGCTGCTGGGCGAGGGAACCCCGACGATTCTGGGACTGCGCACGATGGCCCTAAGTTCGCCGTCGGACGTCGATGTGACCGTTCCGCTGGCCGCGGTCTCCGACCGGCTGGCGCGAATGGCGGCCGACGACGTCGATCTGGCGGTCCCGCCGATGACGGTCCACGAATCCTGGGCCGGTATCAGTGCACCACGGGGAGGTTGGGAACGGCTGCAGGACATCGACGCCGAATCCCTGGTCCGGGTGGCCCGCGACGGCGTCCGGGAGGTGGCGCAGATTATTCCGGTGAATCCGGGAGCGATGATCGTCAATAACGCCCGCGCGGCCGTTTGGGGACGACCGGTTCCGGACATCGCAGCGGATCTGCCCGCGGGGGCGGCCTTTGCGGCGTTTGTGCTGGGCTTCGTGGCACCGGATGAAAAAGCGGTGTTGTTCCGCTCCGACCGGTGGCTGCGTCTGAGTACCGGCCGCGGCCACATACTGATCCGGCCGGCCGCGACGATCTGATCAGTCCGCGCGGACCCGGCGTCGGCCGGCCGCGACGGTGCGGCCACTTCCTCGCGGCCCGGTGCCTAACGCCGGTTCGGACCGGCACGTGGGCCGGACCGGCCATGTGCCGGCCAAAAAAGCAGCGCAATTCCGGCGCCAACCCCTGCCGCAAGTTCCTGCCGCCAGGGGGTTGTATGCCCCCGACGGCTGGGATAGGTTACGAGAAAGTTCCAAGGTAGCCGCAGTGACGCGGCGCGGAACACAACGTGGTCACACGGCAGGCGCGGATGCCTATTTCGTTATGCCGGACCAAGGGTGCCACGTGCGGGAGTCGTCAATACGATTTTGAGGTGCAGGCTCAATGGATGCTGAAGTCACATTGCGGGTGGACGGCCGGGAGCGGTCCGTTAACGTTGATACCCGCACCACGCTGCTGGACCTGCTGCGGGACCAGCTGGGGGTGACCTCACCGAAAAAGGGCTGTGACCACGGCCAGTGCGGAGCCTGCACGGTTCTGCTGAACGGAAGGCGGGCGACGACGTGCCTGGCATTCGCCGTCGCCCACAACGGCGCGGAGATAACCACCGCTGCGGGACTCGCCGACGGCGACGCGCTGCACCCCGTGCAGCAGGCATTCCTGGATCAGGACGGATTCCAGTGCGGGTACTGCACTCCAGGCCAGATCTGTTCGGCCATTGGAATGCTCGCTGAAGCGGCGGCCGGGCAGCCAAGCCATGTGACCGAAGACCTCACGGCCGACATCGACCTCACCGACGCGGAAATCCGCGAAAGGATGAGCGGAAACCTGTGCCGCTGCGGTGCCTATGTCAACATCGTTGCAGCAATCCGGCAGGTCGCGGACGCAACGCGGGTGCAGCCATGATCCCTTTCGACTACCAACGGGCGGCGGACGCGGACAGCGCCGTGGCGACTGTCACCGGACACCCGCAGGCCGCCTACCTTGGCGGCGGCACCAACCTTGTGGACCACATGAAGCTCGGCATTGCCGGCCCGGATCTCCTGGTGGACATCACCGGCCTTCCCCTGGACCGGATTGAGGACCTCGCCGACGGCGGGGTCAGGATCGGAGCCATGGTCCGCAACAGCGATCTGGCGGCCGACCCCGTCATCCGCCGGCGCTATCCGATGCTGTCCCAGGCACTGCTGGCCGGCGCGTCCGGACAGCTGCGCAACCTGGCCAGCACCGGTGGAAACCTGCTGCAGCGCACCCGTTGCGTGTACTTCCAGAATGTCACCACACCGTGCAACAAGCGCGAGCCGGGCACCGGCTGTTCCGCCCTGGAAGGGTACACGCGTTACCATGCCATCCTTGGTGCGTCCCGGGACTGCGTGGCGGTGCATCCCTCGGATATGGCGGTGGCCATGTTGGCCCTTGACGCTACCGTCGTGGTCCGCGGCGTCGACGGCCAGCGGAGGGTCCCGCTGGTCGATTTCCACCGGCTTCCGGGCACCGACCCGCAGCACGACACCGTCCTGGCACACGGCGAGCTGATTACCGCCGTCGACCTGCCGGCCACCGCTTTCGCCAGCCGCTCGGGCTACCGCAAGGTCCGCGACCGGGCGTCGTACGCCTTTGCCCTGGTCTCTGTCGCGGCCGCCGTCGAGCTGGAGCCCGCAAATACCGCCGCCGACGGCGGGTCAGGGAGGACTGTGATGCAAGGACCTGCGCGGATCCGGGACATCCGGATGGCGCTCGGCGGCGTCGCGCACAAGCCCTGGCGTGCGATGCAGGCCGAAGAGATGCTGCGCGGGGCGCCGGCCACCGAGGAAAACTTCGGTAAGGCGGCCGATGCTGAACTGGCGGATGCGCGGGCGCTGCGGGACAACGGCTTCAAGATTCCGATGGCGCGGAATACGATCGTGGCGGTGCTGCGGGATCTGGTTGGCACCACGCCCGGCAGGAACGGGCCCGCCGGCAACAGGCCCCGTGGCAGTAGCGGCCCCGACGCGAACCAATCAGAGACGGAGCGGCAGCAATGAGCGAGCTATTTCCGGCCCGGGCGATCGGAACGCCGATGACCCGGCTGGACGGCGCCGTCAAGGTCACGGGGACCGCCCCTTATGCATACGACCAGCCGGTGGAGCAGCCGCTGTTTCTGCATCCGGTGCAGGCGACGATCGCTCGGGGCCGGATTATTTCCTTTGACAGCGCCGCGGCCGAGGCCATGGCCGGCGTGGTGACGGTGTTGACCCACCTCAATGCGCCGAAACTGTTCGGCACCGAGGACGCGGAGCTGGCCATCCTGCAGTCCGCGGAGGTGGGATTCCGCGGCCAGCTGATCGGCGCGGTCCTGGCCGAATCGCCGGAGACCGCACGCGAGGCTGCCGGTGTGGTGAAGGTGGAATATGCCGTTGAACCCCATGATGCGCAGCTGCGGGCCGACCATCCGGCCCTTTACGCGCCGGAGCAGGTGAACGCAGGCTTTCCCACGGACACCCGCCAGGGGGACGTCGATGCGGCCCTGACGTCGGCGGCCGTATCCCTGGACCAGACCTACACGACGCCGCCCGAACACAACAACCCGATGGAACCGCACACCACCGTGGCCAGCTGGGACGGCACGACGCTCACCCTCTACGACTCGACGCAGGGCACCTACAGCGTCCTGAGCACACTGGCACCGGTTTTCGGTCTGGCGACGGAAAACATCCGGGTCATTGCCCCGCACGTGGGCGGAGGGTTTGGCTCCAAGGGGGTGCCGCACGCCCATGTTGTGCTGGCAGCGCTGGCGGCGCAGTGCTGCACCGGCCGTCCGGTGAAATTCGCCCTGACACGTCAGCAGATGTTTTCGCTGACCGGCTACCGCACGCCGACCATTCAGCGGGTGCAGCTGGGGGCCGACGGCGACGGACGGCTGACGGCGATCGCCATGGACGTTGTGGAGCAGACCTCCAGGATCAAGGAATTTGCCGAGCAGACGGCCGTGCCCTCCCGGATGATGTATGCGGCCGGAAACCGCCGCGCCACGCACCGGCTGGTCAAGCTGGATGTTCCCGTCCCGTCCTGGATGCGGGCGCCCGGGGAGTGCCCTGGCATGTTCGGCCCGGAAGTTGCCATGGACGAACTGGCGGTGGCCTGTGGGCTGGACCCGATTGAGCTGCGCATCCGCAATGAACCCGACGTTGACCCGGACTCGGGGAATCCATACGCCAGCCGGCACCTGCTGGAGTGCTTCCGTCTGGGGGCGGTGCGTTTCGGCTGGGGAGAACGCGTTCCCGCTCCGTGCTCCCGGCAGGAAGACGGCTGGCTTATCGGTACCGGCGTTGCCAGTTCAACGTATCCGTTCTACCGTCAGCCCAACAACACGGCGCGCATCAGCTACGGCATGGCCGGCGATGACACCGGCACCGCCGGAGCCGCGCCGGAGGGCCGATACACCGTGCAGATCGGTGCTGCCGACATTGGGACCGGGACCTGGACAACGCTGACACAAATCGCAGCCGACGCCCTTGGGTGCCCGGTGGAGACGGTGCGGTTGGAAATTGGTGACACCGCCTATCCGATGGCATCCGTAGCAGGGGGATCCTCCGGGACCGCCAGCTGGGGTGGGGCCATCGTTGCCGCGGCGGAGGCTTTCCGCAGCGAATACGGTACCCATCCCGGGCCGGGTGACGAGGCACAGGCGCAGCCGCCGGAGAATGACGACAAGAAACACTTTGCCCTGCACTCCTTCGGTGCCCAGTTCGCCGAGGTGCGTGTCTGCGCTGATACCGGCGAGATCCGGGTTTCCCGGATGCTGGGCGTGTTTTTTGCCGGACGCATCATCAATCCGCGCACGGCCCGATCACAATTCATCGGCGGTATGACCATGGGGGTGGGAATGGCGCTGCACGAGCAAGGTGTTATGGACCCGCGCTTTGGCATTATCGTCAATCACGATTTTGCCGAGTACCACATTCCCACGAATGCCGACATTGAAGATCTGGACGCCATTTGGCTGGAGGACCACGATTCCCACGCCGGCGCCCTCGGTGCCAGAGGCATCGGTGAAATCGGGATCGTGGGGGCCGCGGCCGCGATTGCCAACGCAGCATTCCATGCCACCGGCATCCGGGCCCGCGATCTGCCGCTCACGGCAGATAAGTTTCTGAGCTAGCGCCGACGACGGTGGCTGAGCTAGCGCCGACGGCGCTAGCTGTGCTAATACCGACGGCGTCGGCCGCGCTTACACCGAGTTCACCATCGAGTGGGCGGCCCGTTCCAGATAATCCCATAGCGTTGCCTCGTGCAGCGGGGGGAGATTGACCGCGTCAACGCCGGCGCGCATGTGCAGCAGCCATCGATCGCGTGCCTGGGGTGTCACGGCGAACGGGATGTGACGCATCCGCAGCCGTGGGTGTCCGCGCTGTTCCAGGTACGTTGGCGGGCCGCCCCAGTACTGCTCCAGGAACATGCGCATCCGTTCCTCCGCCGGAGCCAGATCCTCATCCGGATACATCGGGCGCAGCAGCGGGTCCTGCGCAATGCCCTGGTAGAAGACATGCACGAGTTTCACGAAGGTATCATGGCCGCCGACAGCGTCATAGAAACTCTCCCCGCCGGCCGGTTGGGTCCCGGCACCAGCCTGAGTCCCGGCACCCGTGCCGTTTCCCTTGCCCGCAAGGGGCCGGGGCGGAATCAGTATGGCCAGCGGTTCGCCGAACCGCGAGGGGATCGGGATGCCGGGCTCCATTGCGCGACGCCGCCGCGTCACCGGCGCGCCGCCGCGGGTGCCGCCGTCGGGCGTGCCGCGGTCGGGTTTCGCCGCTGCCGGAACGGTGTCGGAATTATCCGCTTTGCTGATATCGCCGTCCATCATCTGCCCGCTCCTACCGAGTCTGGCGGTCAGTGGCTGCGCCGCCGTCGGACTGGTCCGCCAAGTCTTCATCGGTGCTGACGATCGCATCGGCGGGACCATCAACCGCGGGGGCAATATATTTACCCTGCGAGCGGTTGCCCAGCCGGAGGATCTCGCCGTTACGCAGATACCAGATGGCACCGTCCGCGGCCCGGACCCGGGTGATCCGCAGTCCCACGGACTCCACCACACCCACCACCTCACTGGTCTCGATCACGTCGCCAATTCCGTATTGGTCCTCCATGGTGATGAAGATGCCCGCCAGAAAGTCCCGTATCAGCTGCTGGCAGCCGAAGCCGATGGCGATGCCCAGAATACCGACGCTGGTCAGTACCGGGGCAATGTTGACGCCCAGGCTCTGCAGCACGTAAATGATGGCAATGACCACGATCACCACGGTCACCACGGAGTTGAGCAGCGAACCGATCGTCTCCGCGCGCTTGACCCTGCGTTCGCTATCGAGGGTCCGCAGTACCGGCTGGGCCCATTTCAGGCCCCGGATGTTCAGAATGCTGCTGCCGACGCGGATCCGGTGGACGATGCGCGAAATGAGGAGCCGCAAGACGCCCCAGATGATCAAACTGACCAGTACAACGATTCCGACCGCCAGCAGCCGGCTCCCGGCCAGGTCCCAATTCCACGTCACTACGATTGTGCCTTCCCGTTGCTGTCCTGCGGACTGCTTGTCCTGCAGATTCCCCTGCAGTAAAGCCTAGCGCCGTAGCCTGACAGTATGCGCATTCTCATTCTGGGCGGAACGGTTTTTCTCTCGGCGGAGCTCGCGCGGCAGGCGGTGGAAGGAGGACATGACGTGACGTGCCTGGCCCGCGGGACGGCGGGACGGCCGCCGGCCGGCGTCGACTTTGTGCAGGCGGACCGTGCTCTCGGGACGGAAGCCTATGTAGGGCTCGACGGCGAGTGGGACGAAGTGCTGGACGTCTCCTGGCGTCCGGATCAGGTACGCGACGCGCTGGCAGTGCTCGCACCGCGGTCACGGCACTGGACGTATGTCTCCAGCTGCTCGGTGTATGCCGATCATGCCACGCCGGGCGCCGATGAATCCGCGGCGCTGCTGCCGGCACTGACCGCGAATCAGCGGGCGGAGGACTTCTATGGGGAAGCCAAGGTGACATGTGAGCAGCTGAGCCGTGACGCTGTCGGGCCGCGTCTTCATATCTGCCGTCCGGGCCTGATCGCCGGTCCGGGAGACGTCAGCGACCGTTTCGGCTACTGGCTGGCGCGGTTCGGCCGCGGGCACGGACCGGTGCTTGTCCCGGACGCGCCAGCCGCGATGGTGCAGATGATTGACGTGCGGGATCTGGCCGGATGGGTTCTGGACGGCGCGGAGAACAGGCTGACCGGCAGATATAACGCCGTGGGAAACATCGTTCCGCTGACGATCGTGCTCGGATCAGCGGTGGATATCACCGGTTATTGCGGTCGCATCTACGCGGCAGACCCGCGCTGGCTTGCGGAATCAGGCGTGACACCGTGGTCCGGGCCCCGCTCGCTCCCGTTGTGGTTGCCGAAAGGGATGGAGGGTTTCGCCACCCGGTCGGCGGCGGCGGCGCTGGAGCGCGGGCTGGCGCCGCGGCCGTTGGACCTGACAATGGCAGATATCCTGGCCGACGAACGTGCCCGCGGCCTGGATCGGGACCGGCGCGCCGGTCTGACCGCGGACGCCGAGCAGGAACTGGTCCATGCATGGGAGGCCGCCCGAAATACAGATTCCTGACAGACGACGTCAGATTTCTAATGGACTGTGTCAGATTCCTTACGGACGACGTCAGGCGGTGACGGTGGGGTCGTGCTGTACGGGGAAGTTCACGCTGCGGGCGATGAAGCATTTTCGTGCGGCCTCCTCATGCAGCCCGGACGCCAGCTCGATATGCGCAGGGTCGGCCACCGTCAGCACCGGGCGGAGTGTCGCGGAGACAAACTGCCCGCTGCCGTCGGCGTTCAGCTGCAGTAGCCCCGCCGCGTCGTCGCGGTAGCTGGTCACCACGATCCCGTGGTTCACCGCGACGTGCAGGTAGGAAAGCATGTGGCACTGGGCGAGGGCAGTCAGCAGCAGCAGCTCCGGGTTCCAGCGGTCACGGTCTCCGTGGAACGTTGGGTCCGCGGAACCTTGCAGGGTCGGCAGCCCGGCGGCGGTGATGTCATGCCCGCGCCCGTACTCGCGGTAACCGGATGTGCCCGTGCCGCGGTTGCCGGTCCAGGAAACGGAAATTGCATAGTGATGTTCGTTCAAGGCCATGGATCCATTAAACGACGCCCGAGTCCCGGTGGTCGACGGCGACGCCCGAGTCCCGGTCGTCGACGGCGGCGGTCCGCGGCCGTGTGAGGCCGTGGTCGGGAGGGATCTCCACGCGCTCGCAGAGCTCGCCTGGTCGATCACCGGCGAGGCGGTCGGCGGCGGTGGGGGTGTTACTTGTCCGCGGCCCGGGCCTTCAGCGCACGCACCACGCCGTCACGGCTTTCCAGCACCAGCCGGCGAAGTGACGGCGTGTCGCTGCCCAACTCCGTCAGGAACGCGTCCGTGGCTTCGATCGTGCTTTGTGCGACCAGCTGTGACGGGTAGAGACCGGTGACGATGGTGGAGCTGATCTCGTGCGACTTGCTGGCCCAGACCTTGCGAATAGACGAGAAGTACTTGGCCACGAAGGGTTCGAGCAGGTCCGTGTCGTGGACTCTGGTGAAGCCGCCGATCGCTGACCGCTGGGCGGCATTGGGCATGTCGCCATTGACGACGACGGAGTTCCAGACAGCCGTTTTTGCCTCTGCCGTAGGAATAGCGGCCCGCGCGCCGACAGCTGCCAGCTGGCCGGTCTGCGTGCGGTCGAGGTCGAGCTCGACATCGATTTCCGTCGCGCCCATCCGCCCGCCGGCCACCAGCGAGGTCAGCAGCTCCCAGCGCAGGTCCTGGTCGACGTCGACACCGGCCGGACCTCCGCCGCCCGCAAGCAGGCCTGCCACCGCGTCCAGCTGTTCGTCGGTGCGTGCCAGCGCGGCAAAGGCCTTGACGAACTGCAGCTGCGAGTCGGAACCCTCGTCTGCGTGCCCCGCGAGCGTCCAGAGCGCGTCCCCGGTCCTGACCGTGACGGCTTCCCTGTACTCCGCGGCCACATAAAACGCCAGTGTTGTGTCCAGCTGGCGCAGCAGCACGGTAACGACGGAGGAGTCGGATTCCGCGCCGATGTTGGCCAGCACCAGGTCGACATACTCGCGGGCCGGTGTTTCGCCGTCGCGCGCCGCATCCCAGGCCGAGCCCCAGACCAACGTGCGCGGCAGCGAGTCGGCAAAGTCTTTCAGGTGTGCTTTTGCCACGGCGAGGGAGGCCGCATCGAGACGGACCTTGGCGTAGGCCAGATCGTCGTCGTTCAGCAGCACCAGCGCGGGGCGGCGGCGACCGATCAGCTCGGGGACCTCGGTGCGTTCGCCGTCGACATCCAGTTCCACGCGGTGGGTGCGGACCAGCTTGCCGGCGTTGGCCTCACCGGTTCCGGCCAGGTCGTAGAAGCCGATCGCGGCACGGTGCGGGCGGATGGTGGGGTGGTCCGGAACAGCGGACTGCAGCACTGCAAAGCCGGTAATGACACCGTCGTTATCCACCGTGATGTCCGGGCGCAGGGTGTTCACGCCGGCCGTTTCCAGCCAGAGCGATGACCAGTTCTGCAGATCGCGCCCGCTGGAAATCTCGAGCTCCCGGAGCAGGTCCGCCAGCTCGGTGTTGCACCAGGCATGCTTGCCGAAGTACGCGCGCACCCCGGCCATGAATTCCTCTTGGCCCACCCAGGCGACCAGCTGGCGGAGCACCGAGGCGCCCTTGGCATAGGTGATGCCGTCGAAATTGACCAGCACATCATCCAGGTCCTTGATCTCCGCCACGATCGGGTGCGTGCTGGGCAGCTGATCCTGCCGGTATGCCCAGGACTTTTCCATCGAAGAGAACGTGGTCCAGGCGTTGGTGTACCGGGTGTTTTCCGCCGCCGCGAGCGTGGACATGAACTCCGCGAAGGACTCGTTGAGCCACAGATCGTTCCACCAGCGCATGGTTACCAGGTCGCCGAACCACATGTGGGCCAGCTCGTGCAGGATGGTGATGGCGCGGCGTTCGACGACGGCATCGGTCACCTTGGAGCGGAATACATACGTTTCCAGGAACGTCACCGCACCTGCGTTTTCCATCGCGCCGGCGTTGAATTCCGGGACGAAGAGCTGGTCGTACTTGGCAAACGGATACGGCGTGCCAAACTGCTTTTCGTAAAATTCGAAGCCCTGCCGGGTCAGTTCAAAGACGTTCTCCGCGTCCAGATACTGCATCAGGGATTTGCGGGCAAACACTCCCAGCGGCACGGTCCGGCCGTCGGAGCTGGTGAGCTCGCTGCGGACATTTTGGTACGGCCCGGCGATCAGAGCGGTGATGTAGGAGGAGATCACCGGTGTCGGGGTGAAATTCCATGTCGCGGAGTCTCCCGCGGTGAGCGGTTCCGGGGTGGGGGAGTTGGAGATGACGTCCCAGTAGGCCGGGGCCGTGATGTTGAAGGCGAAGGTCGCCTTAAGGTCAGGCTGCTCGAAGACGGCGAACATGCGCCGGCTGTCCGGGACCTCGAACTGGCTGTAGAGATAGACCTCGTTGTCCACCGGGTCCACAAAACGGTGCAGCCCCTCGCCGGTGTTCATATACGGTGCGTCGGCCACCACGGTGAGGGTGTTGGTGCCTGCGAGGTTGGGCAGCTGGATGCGCACGCCGTCGGCCACCTCGGCCGGATCGAGTTCGACGCCGTTCAAGGTCACCGAGTGCACGGTGCTGGTGACGGCATCGATGAAGGTGGAGCCACCGGCCGTGGCCCGGAAATTCACCACGGTGGTGGAGGAAAAGACGGCGTCTCCGCGGGTCAGGTCGAGCGTGACGTGATAGGAGTCGACGGCGATGATCGCGGCCCGCGCACGGGCCTCGGCGCGTGTCAGGTTCATCCCGGACGGTTGGTTCTCAGACATAAAACGGTCTCCGTTGTTCGCCGGACGGTCTTGCCGCCGGTATGGTGGCCCACGACATCGTGGGTTCATTGTTTCACTGAATGGCAAACCGGGGCGCCGGGTGACAATCTTGTCATCCTTATCCGACAACTCGGGCCCCGGTGGAGGCCTAGTCTTGGACTATCGGCGGCACGGCTATGGAGCCGGACTGCCGGGGTACGGGATTCAGACGGCGACAATTCAGACGGCGACAATTCAGACAGCGACAATTCAGACGGCGACAATTCAGGCAGCGACGCAGGCAACGCAGAAGGGGAGAGCCGATGGAAGCGGTGGAGCGTCGGGGGACCGATCGCCGGGCCCTGCGGTTTGCCATCCTGTTCCCGCTGGTGCTGGCCATCTGTTTTGGCCTGGCCGGCTACACGCTGCGCGGCGAAATTCCTCTCGGTGCGGTCCTGCCGTTCGGTGGCCCTGCGCTGCCCGCCGTCGGGTATCTGGCGTTCAGCGCCGCATGCATCGCGCTGGTGGGAATTGTCATCGGTTCGCAGGCGGCCAGGACAGCGCTGCCCCGGACCGCTCGGCGCGTCCTGCTGGGGACCGCGTTTACCGTCGAACTGTTTTTGACGTCTCTGTTCGGCGCGACGCTGGTGGCGCAGGCGGGGACCGGTCTGCCACCGGGAGCGCCGCCGGATCCGATTGTGTTGGCGATGGGCAGCGGTGCGGCACTGTCGCTGGGCGTCGTCATGGCGCTGGTCTACCAACCCGCTGAACAGTGGACGCAGCGCGACGAGGAGGCATTGCTGGTTGAGCTCGATCCCTCCCGGGCCCGCAACAGGCTGACGTATTGGATCCATCCGCGCAGTTCGGTGCTGATCATGATTCTGCTCGCCGGTGCCTTGCCTGGCGTGCTGCTCGCACTTGCTCTGCCCTGGCTGGGGGTCTTGGTCTTCGCGCTGGCGCTCGCCGCCATCGTTCTTCTGACGGCACTCGTGGACGCCGACCGTGACGGAGTGCAGGTGCTGATAGGCGGCGTGGTGCCCGTGCTGCGCTGCCGGACCGCGGCCGTGCAGGCCGCAGCCGTGCTGGATATGCGGGCAAGGGACTACGGCGGTTGGGGCCTGCGCCGGCACGGCGGCACGATGTCTTTCCTGGCAGCCAGCGGGCCCGCCGTCGTCGTCCGTCTGGAAAGCGGTGCAGCCGCCATCATCGGCGCCCCGGACGCGGGCCGGGCGGAAACGCTTGCGGTGCTGCTCAACGGGAGATCCCGCGGCGCGTCGGACGCCGGCCCGGAAACGCCGCCGGAGCCGGGCCCGGGAAACTTGTAGGCTGGAAACCGTAACCGGCCGCCGTAACCAACCAGCCGTAACCAACCAGCCGTGAAAAGGATCCTCCATGAGCCCCCTCCGCATCCACATAGCCACCGACCATGCCGGCATGGAACTGAGCGCGCACCTGATCGAGCATCTGGGCGCCAGCGGCTACGAGATGGTGGATCACGGGCCGAAGACTTACGATGCGCAGGACGATTATCCGGCGTTTTGTATCAACGCCGCCCGTGCCGTGGTCACGGACCGGGAAGCCGGGGTTGACGCGCTGGGTATTGTGCTGGGCGGCTCGGGCAACGGCGAGCAGATTGCGGCGAACAAGGTCAAGGGAGTCCGGGCAGCATTGGCCTGGAATCTGGCCACGGCGAAACTGGCACGCGAGCACAACGACGCCAACGTCGTTGCGGTGGGTGGACGCCAGCACAGCGTCGAGGAGGCCACGCAGATCATCGAGGCGTTTCTTACCGAGCCGTTCAGCCAGGATGAGCGCCATGTGCGCCGGCTCGCCAAGATCACCGCTTACGAAACGACCGGCGAGGTTGTCCGGTAGCGCATGCCTGAAGGTCATTCCATCCACCGGCTGGCACGCCAGTTCCAGGACGTCTTTAGCGGTGCCCGGCTGAGCGCCAGCAGTCCGCAGGGACGGTTCACGGCCGGCGCCGTCCGGATCGACGGACGGGTGCTGGAGAGTGCAAGCGCGCACGGCAAGCAGCTCTTCCTCCGCTTCGATAGCGATCTGGTGCTCCGCACGCATCTGGGACTCTACGGTGCGTGGGACTTCGGCGGCGACGAGAGCTTTAGCGGCGCCTCCAGCATCGGTGCGCCCCGGCGGATCGGTGAGCGGGAAATCCCCGGCGCACGCGGTAGGGACAGGGATGGCCCGGCACCGGGTGGGTCATCACCGGACGGCCCGGCAATGGACGGACCCGTACCGGACGGCCCATTGGTGTACACGGGGCCGCCGGAGCCGGTCGGGGCCGTCCGGCTCCGCCTGGTGTCCGACCACGGCTGGGCGGATCTGCGCGGGCCAGGCGCCTGCGAGGTGATGACGACGGCGGAGGCGGCCGCCGCCGTCGCCCTGCTGGGTCCGGATCCGCTGCATAACGCACCGGGGGACGAGGCCGAATTCGGCCGCCGTCTGTCGGCGCGGAACACCGCCATCGCGCTGTTGCTGATGGACCAGAACGTGCTGGCCGGTGTCGGCAATGTGTACCGTGCAGAGGTCCTCTTCCGGCAGCGGATGGACCCTTGGCTGCCCTGCTCCGGTATATCCGCGCAGCGGCTCAGTGCGCTGTGGCAGGACATCGTCTCGGCCATGTCCGACGGCGTCCGCGACGGCCGGATCATCACCACGCTCCCGCGGGACCGGCCCTCCGGGGCCCTGCCGGTACCTCTGGAGGAAGCCCACTATGTGTACAAACGAAATGGCCTGCCGTGCCGGATCTGCGGGACGGATATTGCGTTGACGAAGCTGGGGAACCGGAAACTCTACTGGTGCCCTACCTGCCAGCGCTGATTCCGACCGGCCCAGAAGCGGCACTCGGCCCGGGCCAGAACGGGCACTCGGCAGCACGGAGCACCACCTATCGCGGCCGTTGCCTTCCCGATCCGGGTGTGGACCTGTCATCAGCGTCGGGGTAGCATCGGGCTACCCGCGGAACCCGGCCAACAGGCGGAAACCGCGCCGAGGTGAGGACAGGGCCATGAACGATAGTCCCGGGACGAATGACGCGGCGGAAAGGTCCGCCCTTGAAGCCGCCGAACACCACCACGCGCAGCTGCTCGCCAGGCTCACGGCTTTGGTGCGGGCACTGGTCCACGCGGTGGACGCGGGTGACAAGACGGCCGAGTTTGATGCTCACGCCGTGCTGGTTGAGTGGTGCGAGACGGAGCTCGTGCCGCATGCGCTGGCCGAGGAAGGACCGCTGTACGGCGGTGCACGTCAGCGCCCGGAGGCCCGTCTGCTGGTCGATGGCATGCTGGCCGAACACCAGGTCATCGTGGGGCTGGTCGAGGAGCTGCGCGCCGCGAGCGGTCTGGCCGCGGCCATTGCCGGCAGCTCCATCGAAAGGATTTTTGCGCTGCACCTGGACAAGGAAAACCGTCTGCTGATGCCGTTCATGGTCGATTCGCCGGAGCTGTCCCTGGCCGAGGCCCTGGGCGGCCTCCACGAACTGGTGGGTGAACGGGACGTCCACGGCGGGGATTAGGTGGAGGGGGCGACGGGAATCGAACCCGCGTCATCAGTTTGGAAAACTGAGGCTTTACCATTAAGCTACGCCCCCGGAATGAATCCGGGAGACAGGATCTGGAACGTTCGACGTCCGCACTGCTCCGACCGGCGGAGCGTTCCGCCGGGTACAACTACATCATACCGGGGGCGGGTACTGTCAAATGTGCAGCATGTTTCGGCCGTAATCGTCCCGGGATTCTGCCGTAGTTGTACCGTGATTGTGCACCGCCGGCATTTTCGCCGTAGACTTGCCGGTGCAATACGGGGCGTAGCGTAGTGGCTAGCGCGCCTGCTTTGGGAGCAGGAGACCGCAGGTTCGAGTCCTGTCGCCCCGACTCAGCATAGTTCCGGAGATTTAGGACGGATCCTGCTGCCAATAACCACCCACAAATCGACCATTCAGGAGTACATGCTGTGAAGAGCGCCGTCGAAAACCTCACACCCACTCGGGTCAAACTCAATGTCGAGGTTCCGTTCGAGGAATTGAAGCCCAGCATTGATGAGGCTTACAAGACGATTGCTACGCAGGTTCAGGTGCCGGGTTTCCGTAAGGGTAAGGTCCCCAACCGCCTGATCGACCAGCGCGTGGGCCGCGGATACGTGCTGGAGACGGCCGTCAATGACGGTCTCAATGGCTGGTACCAGGCCGCCATTGACGAAGCCGGCATCCGCCCGCTGAGCCGTCCCGAGGTTGAAATCACCGAGGTTCCGGATCCGAGTGCGACCGACGGGGAACTGAAGTTCCACGTCGAGGTGGACGTTCGTCCCGAAATCGAGCTGCCGGACTACAGTGGAATCGCCGTTGAGGTGGCGGCCTCCGAGACCGCGGATGCCGACATCGACAAGGCCCTGGACGAGCTGCGCGGCCGCTTCGGCTCGCTTAAGACACTGGACCGCCCGGCCGCCACGGGAGACTTCCTCTCCATTGACATCAGCGCAAAGATCGACGGCGAAGAGGTCGACTCCGCTTCCGGCCTGTCGTATGAGGTGGGCGCCGGGACGATGCTCGAGGGCCTCGATGAGGCAGTCGCAGGACTTAGCGTTGACGAAGAGACCGTGTTCGAAACCAAGCTGGCGGGTGGGGATCACGCAGGTGAGGATGCCCAGGTTACGGTGACGGTCCGCTCCGTCAAGGAGCGCGAGCTTCCCGAGGCCAACGATGACTTCGCCCAGCTGGCCAGCGAGTTCGACACCATTACCGAGCTGCGCGCGGACCTGGCCAAGCAGGTTGCCGACGCCAAGATTGTTGAGCAGGGCGTCGAGGCCCGGGACAAGGTCCTGGACAAGCTCCTCGACCTGATCGATGTTCCGGTGCCCGAATCCGTCGTCTCCGACCAGATCGAGCAGCACTTTAATGGTGAGGGCGGCCACGGCGGCGAAGACCACGACACCGACGAGCACCGCGCCGAGGTCAAGTCCAACTCTGAGCGTGCGTTCCGCAACGAGATCATCCTGGACAGCATTGCGGAAAAGGAGGAAATCGGCGTCAGCCAGAACGAGCTGATCGATTACATCGTCTCCTCGTCCGGGCAGTACGGCATGGAGCCGAACCAGTTCGCGCAGATGCTCGACTCCACCGGCCAGGTTCCGATGATCGTTTCCGAGGTGCGTCGCCGTAAGGCGCTGGCGGCCGTCCTGGCTCTGGCCACGGTTACCGACACCAACGGTGCGGCAGTGGATCTGAGCGACTTCGTCAGCGCGGGCGACGACCAGGCAGAGACCGCGGGCGACGACGACGCGGAGACCGCGGAAAGCGCCGAGCTGGAATCGGCCGGCTCCACGGACGCCGATTCCACGGACGCCGATTCCACGGACGCCGATTCCACGGACGCCGATTCCACGGACGCCGGCTCCAGGGACGCCGACGACGCCGACGCTCCCGCCATCGACGATCCGGGCGCAGCCCGCTTCTAACGGCCGGCCGACGGCGGCCCGCTGACTGCGGTGCGATTCCGCCGCTGTGAGGTACACACGACGCAAAGCGCAGCGCCGCCGGTTCCTTTCGGGACCGGCGGCGCCGCGCTTTAAGCCAGCCTGCGCCGTCGTCGTCCGCCTTGCCTGCCGTGATGCGCCGTCAGCGAACAGTCCGGTTTCGCGAAACAAAACGTCGGTCCAAACGGCTACTGTCCAAGTAGAGAAGATCAGTGATGACAATGCTTGGTTTCAGCGCTGTTTGGTTTCAGCGCTTGGTTTGAGCAGTCGCGGAACCGGCACGCAGTCACGAACGAGAGGCAGATTTACCATGGCACAGCAAACCACAGTCCCGACGATGGCTACCGCAGACCCCTCCGGGCGCGATGACTACATTTACAACCGCCTGCTGAAGGAACGGATCATCTGGCTCGGCTCGGAGGTCCGCGATGACAACGCAAACGTGATCTGCTCCCAGCTTCTGCTGCTCTCGGCCGAGGACCCGGAGAAGGATATCTTTTTGTACATCAATTCGCCGGGCGGCTCCGTCACCGCGGGCATGGCCATTTACGACACGATGGAGTTCATCCCCAATGACGTGGTGACGGTTGCCACCGGCCTGGCCGCCTCGATGGGCCAGTTCCTCCTCTCCTCCGGGACCAAGGGCAAGCGGTACGCCACCCCGCACGCCCGTATTCTGATGCACCAGCCCTCGGGTGGCATCGGAGGCACCGCCTCGGACATTAAAATCCAGGCCGAACTGATCCTGCACATGAAAAAGGTCATGGCGGAGCTGACCGCGGAGCAGACCGGCCAGACGGTGGAAAAGATCCTCAAGGACAACGACCGTGACAAGTGGTTCACGGCGGAGGACGCGCTGGAATACGGCTTCTTCGACAAAATCGCGGCTCATGCGGGAAGCGTCTCGGGCGGTGGCGGAACTGCACAAGACTAATCACCGCAGTCTGTCCACGCCGACCCCACTTAATTCAGGAGCTTAGAGAATCATGACCTACAATTTCGGAGCGTCAGCGGGTGGCTTTGCCGCCAGTATGCCTACCGCTATGCCAACAAGCCGGTACGTGCTGCCGCAGTTTGAAGAGCGCACGCCCTACGGTTTCAAGCGCCAGGATCCGTACACCAAGCTGTTCGAGGACCGGATCATTTTCCTCGGTGTTCAGGTTGACGACGCCTCAGCGGATGACGTGATGGCCCAGCTGCTCGTGCTGGAATCCACCGACCCGGACCGCGACATCACCCTGTACATCAATTCTCCCGGCGGATCGTTCACTGCCATGACTGCCATCTATGACACCATGCAGTTCATCCGCCCCGAGGTGCAGACGGTATGCCTGGGCCAGGCAGCAAGCGCCGCCGCGGTCCTGCTTGCCGCCGGTGCCCCCGGCAAGCGCCTGGCACTGCCCAATGCCCGGGTCCTGATCCATCAGCCGGCGCTGTCCGGCGGAGACGGCGGCCAGGCCTCGGACATCGAAATCCAGGCCAATGAGGTCATGCGCATGCGGACCTGGCTTGAGGACACATTGGCGCACCACTCCGGCAGGACGCCGGCGCAGGTCAACAATGACATCGAGCGGGATAAGATCCTCACCGCGGCCGAGGCCAAGGAATACGGTCTGATAGATGAAGTCCTGGCCCCGCGTAAGATCAAACCGCAGGCCATCACAAAGTAACAGCGGGCAGATCACGCGCCGGGGCAGCGGATAAAAATTCGCGGTCCCGGCGTTTGGCTCCGCCCATGACGGGCATTGTGGCCTAGAGTGGAGGCAGGGCGCCGGGCACGATCGCGCGCACCGACTGCTGATCCCATGACGGATCAAAGGCGTGTTTTACGCCAGACACGAAAGGGCGACACAGATGGCTCGATTGGGCGAGAGCACTGATCTACTGAAGTGCTCTTTTTGTGGCAAGAGCCAGAAGCAGGTCCGGAAGCTTATTGCCGGGCCCGGCGTGTATATCTGCGATGAGTGTATTGAACTCTGCAATGAAATCATCGAAGAGGAACTGGCCGAAGTAGCAGATCTGGGCAGCTTTGAACTCCCCAAGCCGCGTGAAATCTTTGACTTCCTGCAGGAATACGTGATCGGCCAGGAGCCTGCCAAACGTTCGTTGGCGGTGGCGGTCTACAACCATTACAAACGGATCCAGGCTGGCCACGGGTCCAGGGGCAACGCACTGGCCGAGGGCGGCGTGCACGAAGACGTTGAACTGGCCAAATCCAATATTCTGCTGATCGGCCCCACCGGTTGCGGCAAGACGTACCTCGCGCAGACACTCGCGCGCCGGCTGAACGTGCCGTTCGCCGTCGCGGATGCCACCGCGCTGACGGAAGCCGGCTACGTCGGCGAGGACGTCGAAAACATCCTGCTCAAGCTCATCCAGGCCGCTGACTACGATGTCAAGAAGGCCGAGCAGGGGATCATCTACATTGATGAGATTGACAAGATTTCGCGCAAGAGCGAGAACCCGTCCATCACGCGGGATGTCTCCGGCGAGGGAGTCCAGCAGGCGCTGCTGAAGATTCTTGAGGGGACCGTCGCCTCGGTTCCGCCGCAGGGCGGCCGGAAGCACCCGCATCAGGAATTCATCCAGATCGACACCACCAACGTGCTGTTTATTGTGGCCGGAGCGTTTGCCGGGCTGGAGGAAATCATCGGCTCACGGGCCGGCAAGAAGGGGATCGGCTTTGGTGCCCCGCTGAGCGCACTCAAGCGCGAGGAAGCCAGCTATGGTGACGTAATGCCGGAGGACCTGCTGAAGTTCGGGCTCATCCCGGAATTTATCGGTCGCCTTCCGGTCATCACAACGGTCTCGCATCTGGACCGCCCGGCCCTGATCCAGATCCTCTCTGAACCCAAGAACGCACTGGTCAAGCAGTACCAGAAGATGTTTATGCTCGACGGCGTGGAGCTGGTCTTCGAAAACGACGCGCTCGATTCCATCGCTGATCAGGCGTTGGAACGCGGGACCGGAGCACGCGGGCTGCGGGCCATCATGGAGGAAGTGCTGCAGCCGGTGATGTTTGATCTGCCGGGCCGGGACGACATCGCCAGCGTGGTCATTACCGCCGAGGTAGTCAATAAGGCTGCGGATCCGACGCTGATTCCGCACGACGTTGTCGCCAAGCGCCGCAATAAATCCGCCTGATCCGGCTCCAGCTTTCTCCGGATTTTTGCACCAGTGCGGCCGGACGGTGCCCGGTGGCTGTTCTGGCGGCGGTGTCCTGGCGCAGGCTGGGGTACTGCGGATCCGCGCTGTCCGCGGGAATCCAGACACGCCGGATTGCGTTGTTCTTAAGCAGAGGCACGGACACGAGCGTCCGTCTGACCGCTGCCAATCGATGAGGAGACAATTGTGACCGAAGATGCCAATACCGCGACCACCGGGACCGATACCGCGGATTTCTGGTTTGATCCCCTGTGCCCGTTTGCCTGGGCCACTTCCCGCTGGATCGGTGAGGTGGAGAAGGTCCGCCGGATCAGCACGCGGTGGCATGTAATGAGTCTCGCCGTCCTTAACGACGGGCGCGACGGATTGTCGGAGGATTACCGGAATTTCCTGAAAAACGCCTGGGGGCCGGTCCGCGTCATCATCGCCGCCCGAGAGCTCCATGGTGACCAGGTCGTTAAGCCGCTCTATGACGCGATGGGTACACTGATCCACCAGGAGCTCATTGAGGATCTGGACCAGGTCATTTCCAAGTCCCTGGCCGAGGTAGGGCTCCCGGAGGACCTCGCCGGTTACGCCGCGAAGGACAGCTACGATATGCAGCTGCGGGCGAGTCATGAGGCCGGGATCAACCTGGTCGGGCAGGACGTGGGAACGCCTGTTGTGTCCTTTAACGGAACAGCTTTCTTCGGCCCCGTCATCACGCGCATCCCGCGTGGCGAAGATGCCGGACGCCTCTGGGATGCCACGGTCACGCTGGCCGGCTTCCCGTACTTCTTCGAAATCAAGCGCACCCGGACCGAGAGCCCGCAATTCGGCTAGGCCCGTTTCGGTTAGGCCCGGTTAGCGCCTTAAAACCGCATCGACTGGGCAGTAGATGTCCTTCTCAGGCCTGAGAACGACATCTACTGCCCAGTCGATGCGTGGGTTAGGCTTGGGCGGGCTCTTCGGCCGGTGCCAGGACGACGTCGGTGACGGAAAGTTCGGGGCCGTCGGCCAGGGTGAGCTCGCGGACATTGCCGGCGGCCTTCAGATCGCCGATCCCCGCCTGCAGCCTGGCCAGCGCACCGACCGGGGCACTGATGGTCGCGCTGCGCACCTCGGTGCGCTGCTTGACCTTTGCCTCCGACTTGGCCTTGCGGATCCCGCTCAGGGCCGCGCCGACGGTGGCCAGCATCGTGATGTCACCGGCACCGTCGCCCGCCGCGCCGGTTGCGGGACGGTAGGCTACGGGCCACGGTGCCCGGTGCACCGATCCGGCACGCCACCAGGACCAGACCTCGTCGGTGGCAAACGGGATGAACGGTGCAAACAGCCGCAGCAATGAGTCCAGCGTGGTGGCGAGGGCCGCCAACACGGATGCCTGCTCGACGCCACCGGCGGCACCGTATGCGCGGTCTTTGATGAGTTCCACATAGTTGTCGGTAAAGGACCAGAAGAACGATTCGGTCAGCTGCAGCGCCCGAGCATAGTCATAGGCTTCAAACGCCGCCGTGGACTGGTCGACGACGTCGGCCAGCTGAGCGAGCAGGGCCCGGTCCAAGGGATTAGAAACGGGTCCCTGCACGGATGCGGAACCGCCGTCGGCCGATGCCTGTGCCAGTACCGAATCCTCGGTGGCACCGAGATTTAGCACAAACTTCGACGCGTTGAGCAGCTTGATGGCCAACCGGCGGCCGATCTTCATCTGGCCGATCTCGTAGGCCGTATCCGCCCCGAGCTTGGCCGAAGCGGCCCAATACCGGACGGCGTCCGAGCCGAAATCCTTGAGCACGTCGGTGGGAACCACCACATTACCCTTGGACTTGGACATCTTCTTGCGGTCCGGGTCCAGGATCCACCCGGAAATGGCGGCGTGCTTCCATGGCGCCGCGGATTGCAGGGCATCGGCGCGGACCACACTGGAGAAGAGCCAGGTGCGGATGATGTCATGGGCCTGCGGGCGAAGATCGAAGGGGAAGACCTTGGCGAACAGATCTTCGTCCCGGCTCCAGCCGCCCACAATCTGCGGCGTCAGCGAGGAGGTGGCCCAAGTGTCCAGCACATCGGCGTCGCCGCTGAACCCACCGGGCCGATCGCGCTGGACTTCATCGAAGCCGGGGGCAGGTTCCGCCGCCGGATCCACCGGCAGGGCCTGGTCAGCGGGCAGGATCGGCCGCTCGTAGTCCGGGCTTCCGGCGGCGTCGAGCGGGTACCAGACCGGGATCGGCACGCCGAAGAAGCGCTGCCGGGAGACCAGCCAGTCGCCGTTGAGTCCCTGCACCCAGTTTTCATAGCGCGAGCGCATGAACGCCGGGTGGAAATCGACTGCCTTGCCGCGGCCGATCAGCCGCTCCCGGCGGTCGGCGTCACGGCCGCCGTTGCGCAGATACCACTGCCGGCTGGTAACAACCTCCAGTGGCTTGTCACCCTTCTCATAGAAATTGACCGTGTGCGTGATCGGCGTCGGGTCGCCGTCCAGATCTCCGCTGTCGCGCAGCTGAGCCACTACGGTTTCCTTGGCGCTGAAGGTGGTCTTGCCGGCCAGGGCCTCGTAGTGCGCGACGCCGTCGCCCTTAATCCACGCCGGAGTGCCGGCGAGAATGCGTCCATCACGGCCCACGATCGCCCGGGTGGGCAGCTGCAGCTCGCGCCACCAGGTGACGTCGGTCAGGTCACCAAAGGTACACACCATCACCAGGCCGGAGCCCTTGTCCTGCTTCGCCAGCGGGTGGGCCTTGACCTCCACCTCCACGCCGTACAGCGGGGAGAAAACCGTGCTGCCGAAGAGCGATTGGTAGCGCTCATCGTCCGGGTGCGCCACGAGGGCCACGCAGGCCGGAATCAGCTCCGGCCGGGTGGTCTCGATAAAGACCTTCTCTCCTTCCGGCCGGTGGAATGCAACGCGGTGGAACGCGCCTGGCCGCTCGCGGTCCTCCAACTCGGCCTGTGCCACGGCGGTGCGGAACGTGACGTCCCAGAGCGTGGGGGCCTCGGCCATATAGGCGTCACCGGCCGCCAGATTCGCCAGGAACGCGCGTTGGCTTACGGCACGGGATGCGTCATCGATGGTGCGGTAGGTCAGCTCCCAATCAACGGAGAGCCCCAGCGTGCTGAACAGCTCCTCGAAGACCTTCTCGTCCTCCACCGCGAGGACTTCGCACAATTCAATGAAGTTGCGGCGGGAAATCTGGATGAAATCGCGCTCATTCTTCGCCGGCTGGGTCGGCGGCGTGAAATTGGGTTCGTGCTGCAGCGTCGGGTCGCAGCGGACCCCGTAATAGTTCTGCACGCGGCGTTCGGTCGGCAGTCCGTTGTCATCCCAACCCATCGGGTAGAAGACATTCTTGCCGCGCATCCGCTGATAGCGTGCGAGCACGTCCGTCTGGGTGTAGGAGAACATGTGCCCGACATGCAGCGAACCGGAGGCCGTGGGCGGCGGGGTGTCGATCGAATAGACCTGCTCCCGGCTGGTGTTCCGGTCAAATTTGTAGGTTCCCTGCTCGCGCCAGCGCTGGGTCAGGACTGCTTCAAGCCCCTCCAATGCGGGCTTGTCGGGGACTTTGGACGGAGTGGTGGCGGGCGTGTCTGTGCCCAGAATGTGGTCTGCCATACTCTAGATTCTTTCATGTTTGGCCCCGGCCAGGGACCACGGATAGGGACCGTCCTGAAGGGGTGGTGTCCGGGGCTTTCAGAAGGGGGCGATGTCGAGGTCGTCGGTGCGGGTGGTGTAGGTTTTGCCGCCGGGTGAGAACCATTTGAGCGAGC
>CAJDTL010000073.1_pt1 | contig 27926 bp, 27 predicted proteins | sample 7389871 | NCBI WGS metagenome assembly CAJDTL01 (sample SAMEA7055650, study PRJEB34461) | soil metagenome | biome: terrestrial ecosystem; feature: Peninsula; material: soil | place: Antarctica | collected 2016 | reverse complement strand
ATATAAGCGCCCGGGGCACGATGCGGCATCCGCCGCCGGTTGCCTACCTACACTGGATCTCAGAGCACCGAAGCGTTTCCACCGTGTGACCCCGCTGACAATCGAGGAGAAACCATGACGGTCTGGACCTGCGCCACCTGCGCCATTGAGCACCCCGACACCGACGAGCCACCGCTGATCTGTGAAATCTGCTCGGATGTCAGGCAGTACGTGCCCGCGGCAGGTCAGCGGTGGACCACACGGGAAGAGCTCGCCGCGGCCGGCCACCGGATCACGGTGCGCGAACTCGAACCGGATCTGTACGCCGTCGAGTGCGTGCCCGAGCTCGGCATCGGACAGCGCGGCCTGCTGCTGCGCACCGGCCACGGCAACCTCCTTTGGGAACCGCCCGGATTCATTGACGACGCCGGCATAGCGGCCATCGAGGCGCTCGGCGGGATCGCGGTCATTACGGCAAGCCATCCGCATTTGACGGGTTCCTCCATCCAGTGGAGCCAGGCCTTTGGCCGCGTCCCGGTACTGGTGGCGGCCGCGGACCAGGAATGGATCAGGCGTCCCGACCCGGTCATTCGGTTGTGGGATAGCCAGTACGGTCTCCTTCCCGGCGTCCGGATGATCCAGTGCGGAGGGCATTTCGCCGGCAGCAGCATCGTCCATTGGCCGGCCGGCGCAGCTGGCGAAGGCGCGCTCCTGACCGGGGATAGCATCGCCATCGGTGCGGACCGCAAATCCGTGAACGTCATGCGCAGCTTCGTGAACAACATCCCCCTCCCCGAGCGGGCCGTCCACAGAATCCTCGATTCGGTCATGCCGCTGAGTTTTGACCGGATCTACGGAGCATTCAGGATCATCGAGGCCGATGCCCTACCCATTGTGGAATGGTCGCTGCAGAGGTACATCGGCTGGATCCGCGGGGAAATGGAGGAATAGCCGGAAACAACGGTCGACGGCGGCGGGGAGGTGGCGCTGCCGGTTGTGTCCGCGCGTAGCTTGTCCAAATACGCAGACATTCGTCGCTCCGAGTTTCCTCAGGAGGCGAAGGAATTCGCTGTCGTGTTCATGTAACCGGCGGCGGCCCGACTGGCCACGGAACTGATCCTCCGGTACGGAACGAGCTGGAAGAGAAGCGGTTAGGACGTTCCACGCTCCTTGGACCAGACGGCTCAGCATCGCATTGTTGGGTTCGCGCCGCCCGGATTCATACGGGCTGATCACGCTTTGTGTCCCACCAGCGCGCTTGGCGAGTTGAGTCTGAGTGAGCCCAGAATTCATCCGGACTTCCCGAAGGAGCGTCGCGGCTGTGGCATAAACAGGCTCTTCCCAATCGGATTCAGTTGTCCACAGGCCCCCCGCTATCACTGTCCGCCGCATGTCCATTCGGTAGAATGGACATGTCAGCCGGCCGACTTGGGGCTGGTTCGCAGTCCGGGACGTAAGGAGTCGAGATGTCGACAGTGAAGAACAAAAGCGGACTGACCGAGCAGGAGGTTCAGGACGGGATCGACTTCGCCGATGCCGCGCAGTACCTGGCGGGGGGGCGGGCCTCGGAACGCGGTCGCGATCTCGCGCGGGAGGTCCTGCGCGGGAATATTGATGCTGACGAGGCTGTCGCGATTCGGCTGGCTGAAATTAAATCCACAGGCAAATAATTCCGATGCCGGACAAATACACCTACCCCGGGACTGAAGTTCTTGTTAATATCCCGGGGTTCCGAGACCAGACGCTCCTAATCCGAGACCAGACGCTCCTAAACCTAGCTGAAAAAGACTTGGCGGGAATCGGTCTCGCAAAACTGCGGTTAAAACCAATTCCGGGGAATTTCGACCTTTCCTCACCTTCAGGCCATACATCGACGGCTGGTGGGTGATCTGTACGAGTGGGCGGGCGAAATCCGCGCCACGGACACCCAGGCGATGGGCACCGGCGTTGCCTACTGCCGCCCGGAATTCATCGAGAAGTTCGCCCAGCAGGTTTTTGCTGGATTATCCGCGGACAAGCGCCTGGTCGGCCTGGGCCATGATGCGTTTGCTGAACGGCTTGCACATCACTGGGGCGAACTGACGGCCCTACATCCGTTCCGGGACGGTAATACGCGAAGCCAATCGGCGTTCTTTGACCGGCTGGCTCATCAGGCCGGATGGCGGATCAACTGGCCGCTGCTGAATCTCGATCTGGTCAAGGAGGCCCGCATCATCGCAGTTTCCCGCGGCTCGGACCAGCTGCGGAGCCTTTTGCGGCCAGCCATGCGGCCAGCCATCAGCAAACAGCCCTCCTGACCAGGATTGCTCCCACAGCGCCATCTATCCCCCGACCAGGTCTGCAGCGCGTACTGCTGGCACGGACGCGGATCAAGACGCCGAAACTTACACACCATGCATGGCTCAGACGAGAGCCGAATGCCGGAACCGGTGCCGCTGTTCAGCCGTGCCGCGGCGCGAACATGATCACCGCGACGCCGAGCAGGCAGACTGCGGCGCCGATCAGGTCCCAGCGGTCCGGGCGGAATCCGTCCAGTGCCATTGCCCAGAGCAGGGAACCGGCCACGAAGACTCCCCCGTAGGCGGCCAGAATACGACCGAAATTCGCGTCGGGCTGGAGCGTAGCGGCGAAGCCGTAGAGACCAAGAGCAATGATGCCCAAACCGGCCCACCACCAGGGTTTGCTTTCCCGGACGGCCTGCCAGATCAGCCACGCCCCGCCTATTTCGGCGATGGCGGCGAGCGCAAAAAGGACGATCGACCGGAAAATTGTCACCCGTCCAGTGTCCCTTGACGGGACGGGCAATCCCGCAGCGGCGCGGCCGCGAACAGTAGGTAAACTTAGGCTGCGGTGGCCGCCGGGCCCCGTCCGCAGTATGACCTCCGGACGCGTTGGACCCGCACCGTGCCGGAAGTTTGCCCCGTCGAGAGCCTAAGGAGAGCCATGGTCGCCGTTGCCGCGCCGTTCCGCGGACTGCGCTCCGGAGCGATTGGCATCACCATCCTGGCACTGGCAGCCGGTGCGCATATGCTGGCCGGCGGAGCCCTGCCGGTGCCCCCTATTATGCTGGCGCTGACCGCATTGACCGCGCTGGCTTCCGTGGCCGTCACGGGCATCCGTATTCCGCCGGCACTGATGGCCGCTCTGCTCGGCGCCAGTCAGCCGCTGCTGCACAATGCCTTCGATCTTCTCTCGGGCCAAGGCATGACCGGCGGTGCGAGCATGGCGGGCATGGCCGGTCCTGACATGCATCATGACCTCATAGGCGTGGCCGCCGGACCGCTTCCCGTGGCAGCATCCATGGCCCATCTGTCGGTTGGAACAGCGGCCCCGGCGGCAGTCCTGGCCATGACGGTCGCGCACATCGCCGCCACACTCGCCAGCGCCGTCGTACTGGCCAAGGGTGAAGAAGCTCTCTGGCTACTCGCCAGCTGGCTCTGCCCGCTGGTGCAGCTGCCGACGGCACCTGCCGCCGTCGTCGTCCCCTCGGTCAGTGTTCAGACACCCGACGTTCCGGTGCGGCCGCAGCCGCGGCGCAATCTGCGCATGGACTGCAGGCGCGGCCCCCCTGCCACCGCGGTCCAACTCGCTTAGCACCCTTTCGGCGGATCCGATGGGGTGCCCACATCCCCCACGGAAAATGCGGCATGCCGTGCCCGGTATGCCCGTCGAAAGGCCTTGACGATGAACATCCGCTCTACCAACACCAAATACCGCGCCCTGAAAGCCACTCTCGTTGCCGGCGCCACCGTCGGCCTGATGACCATGGGCCTGGCCGCGGCCTCCGCGCATGTGGAAATCACCCCGGACAGCACCGCCGCCGGCTCGTATTCGCTGCTGACCTTCGGCGTGGGCCACGGCTGCAACGGCTCCCCCACCACCAAGGTCACCATCAACCTCCCGCAGGAAGTCAATGACGCCACCCCCACGGTGAATCCGAACTGGACCATCAGCAAGACGACGGAACAGCTCGCCACACCGCAGAAGCTCTCCAACGGCAGCTCCGTCACCGAGCGCACCAGCCAGGTCATCTATACTGCCAAGACACCGCTGGATGCGCATCAACGGGATGCCCTGGTACTCTCCCTGCAGCTGCCGGAGACGGCCGGAAAGACGCTGTACTTCCCGACCCTACAGAACTGCGAAACCGGTGAGACGAACTGGGCGGATGTGGCTACGGCCGGCCAGGATCCCGAGTCGCTGAAGGCCCCGGCTCCGATGATCGCAGTGACGGCGGCGGAGGCCAGCTCAACGGCGGCGGCGACGCCGGCTGCCGCGGTTGAACCGGTGACCGGCGGCGGCAGCCAGGCCCCGGGTTGGATCGGCTTGATAGCCGGTGTGCTGGGCCTGGCAATGGCCGGAGTTGCGCTCGCTCGCACCCGCGGCGCGAAGCACGACGCCAAGTAGGCGCTGCCTTCTGCCTTGCAGGGTTGGCCCGGGGCTCCGTTCAGGGAGTGCCGGGCATCCCTCCCTTCGACCCGGGTTCGTCACGCTTCAGCCCGGGGCTGCGCTTCGACCGGGGACTGCCGGGCTTGGCTCCGGACCCGTCACGCTGGAGGCCAGGTGCCCGTCCGGCCCGTCGAAGATCACGATCCGGAACATAATCCGGCCGATACCCGCGGCGGAGATTGACTCCGGCAACCGATCCGGCAAGTCTGGATTGATGGGAACCAAGGGACACGCGAAAGCACTGGCAGTATCGGCAGCAGCAGCGGCCGCAGTAATGGCGCTGGCCGGCTGTACAGGGTCGACGACGACGGCCGGGTCGTCGTCGTCCGGCGGCAGCACCCCGCCGTCTGCGGCCTCCACCTCCCCCAGCACGCCGTCGACCAGCTCCTCCAGCTCCTCCGGTACCCCGGTCCCCTCATCCACCCCGACCCCCTCCCCGACGGCTGTGCCGTCGGAAAGCAGCACGCCGGTGGCAGAACCGGGCCTGTGCACGGCCGCCATGCTGCAGGGTTCCGTCGATGACACCGGCGGCGGGGCGGCCGGCAGTATCTATATGAAGCTGATCCTGGCGAACACCTCCGCAACTTCCTGCATTCTGGATGGCTATCCCGGCGTTTCCCTGGTCGGCGACGGCAACGGCACGCAGCTCGGTGCACCGGCGAACCGGAACGCGGAACTTCCCTCGTCCGGGCCCATCACGATGGACCCCGCCTCGACAGCCGCCGCCGTCCTGCATTACACGCAGGCCGGGAACTATCAGGGCTGCACACAAGCCCCCGCCGATGGTCTGCGGGTTTACCCGCCGAGTGCCACCGACGCGCTGTACATCGCGCACCCGCTCACCGCATGCACCGACGCCGGCATCGTTCTGATGACGATCGGCGCCTTCCAGAAGTCCTGACGGGTCTGACGGGGCGGACGGCCGGGGCGTTGACGGGGCAGGCGGGTTCGGTGCGGACGGGCGGGCGCGTTTTGCACTCCGCGATGGATAGCCCGGTATGGACGCGGATCCACGGCGATATTTGGTCCCAGCCACTGCAGCCACATCATCCGTTGCGGAATGAAAAATGCGGCCTGGCTAGAAACGGATCAGCGAATCCAGATCCACCGGCTGTATCTCCGGACGCCTGCCGTGCTTCATCACGTGCAGCCGGTAGGCGGCCATCACGAACCCGGCCGAGGACATGGCCTGCAGCCCGCCGCCCCACACCGGCGCCGTAATGATCATGGCCAGCAGCGCGGAAGCGGAGGCGGCGGCACCCGCGGTGACAATCACGCGTACCCGCTCCAGCACGCCGTAGGCTAGGACCCCGCCGCCCAACGCCAGCCACGCCAGGGCGCCATGCAGAATCCCGGTGGCGCCCAGCAGGACACCCAGCAGCATTGCCCCCATCGTGTACAGGTATGGTTTGAGCTCGGCCCGCAGGACCGGCGGATTCCGCAGGAACCACAACGCGGTCGCGACCGCATACAGGAGTGCGGCGACCAGGTAATAGGACGGCACGGCAGCCTGCTCGGAGTTGGCCATCAGGGCAGTGGCTGCTCCGCCCAAAAAGAGCGCGGCCATGCTAGCCATGGGGAACCAGTTGCTCCCCATATGCCGCGAATCCACGGCCCCCTCCATCCCCGACTTTGTTTGCTTGCCGCCGACAAGGCACCGGAGCGGGCACGGCGAACGGCAAAGGCAGCATTGCCATTTATATCGTCAGAGTACAGCCCTATAAGCCCAGCTGCGTGCAGGCACACCCGGGGGAAGAAAATGTCGGGGCTGTGAGAGATGATGGAGCGGTGGCGGGAAGCAAATGAATCCTCAGATGAACACCACGGAACGGTCCGCGGCGGAGCATTCCGCGGATCCAACGATGGGCCGGTTTACGGCGCCGACCCGGGAGTGGTTTCTGGGCGCCTTCCCCGCACCCACGCCTGCCCAGACGGGCGCCTGGCAGGCCATTGCCACCGGAGCACATTCGCTGGTCATTGCTCCTACCGGCTCCGGCAAGACGCTCGCGGCCTTCCTCTGGGCGCTGGACCGCCTGAGTGCCCTCGAACGCGAACCACAGAGCCAGCCCGGCACCCGTGTGCTGTATATCTCCCCGCTGAAGGCGCTTGGTGTGGACGTGGAGCGGAACCTGCGCGCGCCATTAATCGGCATAACGCAGACGGCGAGGAGGCTTGGGCTCGCGGCGCCGCACATTTCCGTCGGCGTACGCTCCGGAGATACGACGGCGTCCGAGCGGCGCACACTGCTGGGCCATCCGCCGGATATTCTCATCACCACCCCCGAATCGCTGTTCCTGATGCTTACCTCCAAGGCCCGGGCTACCCTGGCGCAGGTGGAGACGGTGATCCTCGATGAGGTGCATGCGGTGGCAGGGACCAAGCGCGGTGCGCATCTGGCGGTCTCGCTGGAGCGGCTCGACGCGCTCCTGGACAAACCGGCGCAGCGGATCGGCCTGTCGGCCACCGTGGAGCCGAGGGAAACCGTGGCCCGGTTCCTGGCGGGCTCGGCCCCGGTGCAGATCGTGGCCCCTGTGACGGCCAAGAACTGGAATTTGACCGTCACAGTGCCGGTGGAGGATATGACGTCGCTGCCGGCTCAGGCGGGAACGGGTGCAGGGCAGGATGAGGAAGCGGCTTCCGGAACTGCAGCCAATGCCTCCATCTGGCCTCATGTGGAAGAAAAGATTGTGGATCACGTGCTGGCCAACAATTCCACCATTGTCTTTGCCAATTCGCGGCGGCTGGCAGAACGGCTGACGGCGCGGCTGAACGAGATCTACGCCGGGCGCCTGCAGCTGGCCGTCACCGATGGTGATCCCGGGGCTTCCGCGCAATTTGTTCCGGCGCCGGGGCCGGCTGCGGGGCGTGTTGCGCGGACGCCGGGGCTGTCGCCCCCCGCGCAGGTGATGGCACAGGCCGGCGCCACCAGCGGAACCGAGCCTGTGCTGGCCAAGGCCCATCATGGCTCCGTGTCCAAGGACCAGCGCGCCCTGATCGAGGATGATCTCAAGTCCGGCCGGCTGCGCTGTGTGGTGGCCACTTCCAGCCTTGAACTGGGCATCGACATGGGGGCCGTGGATCTGGTGATCCAGGTGGAGTCTCCCCCGTCGGTGGCCAGCGGACTGCAGCGGGTCGGCCGCGCCGGGCACCAGGTGGGCGAGGTCTCGCAGGGCATCCTATTCCCGAAACACCGCGCGGATCTGGTGCACTCCGCCGTCACCGTGGAGCGGATGCTGGCCGGCCGGATTGAGTCCTTGCATATTCCCGCGAATCCGCTGGACATTCTGGCGCAGCAGACCGTCGCGGCGACTGCCCTGGGCGGCATCGATGTGGAGGAATGGTTCGACACGGTCCGTCGGTCGGCGCCTTTTGCCACGCTCCCGAGGTCCGCCTTCGATGCTACCCTCGACCTGCTGGCCGGCCGCTATCCTTCTGACGAGTTTGCCGGACTCCGCCCGCGCATCATCTGGGATCGGATCGGAGGCACCATCACCGGCCGCCCCGGTGCCCAGCGGCTGGCGGTGACATCCGGCGGGACCATTCCGGACCGGGGGCTCTTCGGCGTCTACATCGTAGGATCCGAACAAGAGTCTGCTCCGGGAGCGAAGGCTAAGGGCGGCCGGCGCGTGGGCGAGCTCGACGAGGAAATGGTCTATGAGTCCCGGGTCGGCGATGTCTTTGCCTTGGGCGCCACCAGCTGGCGGATCGAGGACATCACCCATGACCGCGTGCTGGTCTCGCCGGCCTATGGGCAGCCGGGAAAGCTGCCGTTCTGGAAGGGTGATTCGCTGGGCCGGCCGGTGGAACTGGGCCGGGCGCTGGGCGCCTTCATGCGCGAGCTTTCCGGATCCGACCCCGCAGCGGCGCTGCAGAGGTGCCGTGCAACGGGATTGGACGAGTGGGCAGCCGGCAACCTGCTCAGCTACCTCGCGGAGCAAAAGCAGGCGACCGACGTCGTCCCCAATGACACCACCTTGCTGGTGGAGCGCTTCCATGACGAACTCGGCGACTGGCGGGTTGTCCTGCACAGCCCGTACGGAATGCCCGTGCACGCACCCTGGGCGCTGGCCGTCGGTGCCCGGCTGCACGCGCGATACGGTTTGGACGGGTCTGCGATGGCCTCCGACGACGGCATTGTGCTGCGGGTGCCGATGATGGATGATGAGCCGCCCGGGGCAGATCTCTTCCTCTTCGAAGCCGATGAGCTTGACGGCATCGTCACCGCGGAGGTGGGCGGTTCCGCGCTCTTTGCTTCCCGGTTCCGCGAATGTGCCGCCCGGGCTCTGCTGCTGCCGCGGCAGAACCCGGGCAAACGCTCGCCGTTGTGGCAGCAGCGTCAACGATCCGCCCAGCTGCTCGATGTGGCACGCAAATATCCGACATTTCCAATCGTGCTGGAAACGGTGCGTGAATGCCTTCAGGACGTCTATGATCTGCCCGCCTTGAAGGAGATTGCGGCCGGAATCGAACGGCGTGAACTGCGGATCGTGGAAATCACGACCCAGCAGCCGTCGCCGTTTTCCCGCTCGCTGCTGTTCGGCTATGTGGCATCTTTCCTCTATGAGGGCGATTCGCCGCTGGCCGAGCGCCGGGCCGCGGCGCTGTCGCTGGACCCGACGCTGCTCAATGAGCTGTTGGGGAGGGCGGAGCTGCGCGAGCTGCTGGATCCGAGGGTCATCGAACAAACGGAGGGGGAACTTCAGCGGCTGGCCCCGGACCGCAGAGTCAAGGGGATGGAGGGCGTGGCGGATCTGCTGCGCATTCTTGGCCCGTTGACCGAGGAGGAGGTGGCTGCGCGGCTTGAACCGGAGGCAGAAGGCGAATTGGCTGCGCGGCCGGGCGTTCACGCCCCGGACGCCCAGTCCAGCCGCCATTTATCCGCCCTTGTCAAGACCAACCGCGCACTCAGAATCAAGATGGTCGGCGAAGTACGGTACGCCGCCATCGAAGACTCCGCGAGACTTCGCGACGCTTTGGGTATTCCATTGCCGATGGGTGTTCCCTTGGCCTTCATCGAACCGGTGGCGGATCCGCTCGGGGACCTGCTCGGCCGCTACGCCCGCACTCACGGGCCCTTTACCGCAGCGGAAGCCGCCGTCCGGCTGGGGCTGGGCATCGCCGTCGTCGGCACCGGCCTGGCCAGGCTGGCCGTGGACGGACGTGTGGCCGAGGGCGAGTTCCGTCCAACCCGGGCAGTTCCCGTTCGGGCCGCCGGCCCTGCGGACCCCACGGACCAGATGCCCCCGGCGCCCGCATTGCCGGCGCCGGGCCTCTCCGAATGGTGTGATGTTGAGGTGCTGCGCAGGCTGCGTCGCCGTTCGCTGGCGGCCCTGCGCGCCGAGGTCGAGCCGGTGGACCCCGCCACCTATGCGCGGTTCCTTCCCGCATGGCAGCATGTCCGCGCGCCCGCCGGCTCCGGCAGGGCAGGCCAGCCCGCGGAACTGCGCGGGCTGGACGGTGTCCTCACGGCCGTGGATCAGCTGTCCGGGGTGCCCGTCCCGGCCTCCGCCTGGGAACCTTTAGTCCTCGCCGGCCGGGTGGGCAACTATGCACCTGCCATGCTCGACGAGCTCACGGCCACCGGGGAGCTGCTGTGGTCCGGCGCTGGCTCGCTGCCGGGCAATGACGGCTGGATCAGTCTGCACTTGGCGGAATCCGCACCGCTGACGCTCAACCCGCAGGTCGGATTCGAACCAAGCGATCTGCAGCAGCGGTTGCTCGCGCAACTTTCCGGCGGCGGTTCCTATTTCTTCCACCAGCTGCGCGAAGCCGCCGAGAGCAGTGACCCGGCGGGCCATGCCGGATCCGGCCCGGCACCCCATGCCGGATCCGGATCGGCCGCCGCCGGCAGTGAGGTGCTGACCGCGCTGTGGGAACTCGTCTGGGCCGGCCGGATCAGCAACGATACGTTCGCCCCCGTCCGGGCTCTGCTGGCGGGCGGCCATACCGCGCACCGGCAGCGGCCGACCGCACCGCGGCTGCGCTCGGCGGGCCGTTACGGGCGCCTGGGCCGCGCCGCCGGGGCGGGGCTCGCCGGCTCGGGCACATCAGTCAGGGGTGGGCCCCCGCTGGCGGCCGGCCGCTGGAACATGCTGCCGGCCAAGGAGACGGACAGCACCGTCGCGGCCCATGCGATGGCCGAGCTGCTGATGGACCGGTACGGCATCGTCACCCGCGGCTCGGTAATGAATGAGAACATTCCCGGCGGTTTCGCCCTGATGTACAAGGTGCTGGCCCGGCTGGAAGAATCCGGACGCACCCGGCGCGGGTACTTCATTGAGCATCTCGGCGCGGCGCAGTTCGCCGTGCCGTCGACGGTCGACCGGCTGCGATCCTTCTCCGAGGACGCCGCGCTCCGGCGGCCCGAACCCGCGGCACTGGCTCTGGCGGCAACGGATCCGGCCAATCCCTACGGTGCCGCGCTGGCGTGGCCTGCACTGGATGTGGGGCACAGGCCCGGCCGCAAGGCCGGCGCCCTGGTGGTGATGGTCGACGGCGAACTGGTGCTGTATGTGGAGCGCGGTGGCAAGACGATGCTTGCCTTCACCGACGACCCGGATGCCCTAACCCTTGCCGGCCGCGCCCTCGCGGACGTGGTCAAACGCGGGTCCATCGACAAGCTGGCCATCGAAAAAGTCAACGGCAACGGTATCCTGGATACCGTTTTGGCGGCAGCCTTGCTGGATGCCGGCGCCTACACCACTCCCCGAGGGCTGCGGATCCGTGCCTGAGGGCGATACCGTCTGGCGGCAGGCCCGGCAGCTGGATCAGGCGCTCGCGGGCCAGGTCCTCACCCGCTGTGATATCCGAGTGCCCGCCTTCTCCACCGTGGATTTCACGGGTTCCGTGCTGGACGGGGTTGCTTCCCGCGGAAAACACCTGCTCATCCGCGTCGCTGGGCAACTGATCCACTCGCATCTGGCGATGGAGGGCAGCTGGCATATCTACCCGGCGGGTCCGGCGCCGAAGTGGCGCCGGCCCGCTTTCAGCGCCCGCTGCATCCTTGGCACCGCAGATGTGACCGCCGTCGGATTTTCGCTCGGGCTGCTCGAAGTCCTGCCGGCCGAACGCGAGGCGGACGCCGTCGGACACCTGGGGCCTGACCTGCTCGGTCCGGATTGGGACGCCGTGGAGGCACTGCGCAGGATATCAGCCGCGCCCCGTCGTGCCATCGGGCTGGCACTGTTGGACCAACGCAATCTTGCCGGGATCGGCAACGTCTTCCGCAGCGAGCTGTGTTTCCTCGCCGGAGTTCATCCGGCTGCACCGGTCGATGCGGTGGCGGGACTGCCCCGGCTGGTGCAGCAGTCCAAACGGCTCTTGGAGGCCAACAAAAACCGGACCGGCCGGAGCACCACCGGCGGCCCGGCCAGCGGGGACGCGGCTCTTTGGGTCTATGGCAGGGACTCCCGACCGTGCAAACGCTGCGGGACCCCCATCCAGCACGGCAGCCTCGCCGACCCGGAAGCCCCCGCGCATCGCGCCCGGGACATTTACTACTGTCCGCGCTGCCAGCCCCCGCTCTAGTCCCCCGTCCCCTGTCACGCCCTCGTCCCGTCACCCGCCACCCGTCACCCGTCACCCGTCAACTGGACAGCAGTTCTGGCCCCGATAGCCCTCCATCGGAGCCAGAAGTGCTAACCAGTTGACCCCGGTAGGATTGGACCGTGATGAAATCCCCGCTTCCGGTGCGCAATGGCGTGAACGCAACCCGCCTCCGCCTGCCCGATGACGGACCCTGGACCACGGCGATGGACTACGTGCTGGAACGGTTCGGACACGTGGATTCCGTCGGCATCATGAGCCGGTTTGAGCGCGGCGAGGTACGGGCCCGCAGCGGCACCGTCGTTACCCCGCACACACCGCTGGCCGAGCACACCTTCATCTGGTACTACCGTGAGGTCCCGCCGGAGGTGCGGATACCGGTGGAGCTGGAGCTGCTGCATCAGGACCAGGATCTGGTGGTGGTGGATAAGCCGCATTTCCTCCCCACCACTCCAGGCGGCAGGTATGTGGCCGAATCGGCGCTGGTCCGGCTCCGCAACCTGCTGGATCTGCCGGATTTGGTGCCGATCCATCGGCTGGACCGGATGACCGCCGGCGTCCTGCTCTTTGCAGCCAACCCGGAAACCAGGGGAAAGTACCAGCTGCTCTTCGAAAAGCGTGCCGTGCAAAAACAGTACGAGGCCGTCGCAGAGGTCCGTCCCGAGCTGGACCTGCCGCGCACCGTGACCTCCAGGATGGTCAAATCCCGCACTTACCTGCTGGCGCAGGAGGTCGAGGGCGACCCGAACACGCAAACGCGCGTCGAGCTGTTGGATACGCACGACGACGGCGCGGGCCGCCGACTGGGCAGGTACAAATTGGAGCCACACACCGGCAAGACGCATCAGTTGCGCGTGCACATGGCCGGACTGGGCATCGGCATCCTGAACGATTTGTTCTACCCGGATCTGCATCCGGAGACTGCGGATGACTACAGCAAGCCGCTGCAGCTGCTGGCGCGCAGTATCGCCTTCACCGATCCGCTCAGCGGACGCGAGGTCGAATACCGCAGCCGGCGTCAGCTCAGCGCGTTCCCGGCAGCGTAGGCCGCACGGAACACATCGGCTGTCGCCCGGCTGAAGAGTACGAACTCGACGAGTTCAATGCTGCTCTCCGGATCGTGGCCCTGATGCCGACGGACGGCGTCGAAGGCCAGCGCGGCCACCTGCCCGGCGGCCCAGCCGTAGACCCCTGCGCTGACGGCGGGAAATGCCACTGACCGCGCCTGCAGCGCAACCGCCACCTTCAGACTCTCGGCGAAGCAGGACGTCAGCAGCGCCGGATCATCCTGCCCCGCGTGCAGGTTCGGCCCCACCGTATGGATCACCCAGCGTGCCGGCAGCCTGAACCCCCCGGTTGCCACCGCGGCCCCCACCGGCAATCCACCGGGAAGCACCGTCCGGCGCAGCTCACGGCAGGCGGCGAGCAGTTCGGGGCCCGCCGCACGATGGATGGCTCCATCCACGCCGCCACCGCCCAACAGCGCCGAATTCGCAGCGTTGACCACCGCGTCCACGGGCCGGCCGGTGATGTCTCCTTCGACGATGCTGATCCTCATGCCGCCAGTCTGCCACTGACCCCGCCCGGAACACCGGACCATCCGTCGCACCGGGCCGACGGGGCGACGGGGCGCCGCGGAACCAGACCGCCGCCGTCGACCACTACCGTTATCTGCGCACAAAGACTAGATTGAATCGGTGGACCTCTTGAGTGCAGGCGACTGGGCCTTCGCGCTCTACCCGATCATGGCGGCGGCCGTGGCACTTGACGCCGCCATCCCGCCCATCCCTTCCGAGGTCATGGTGGTCACCTCCGGGTCGCTCTCAGCCAATGGCCAGGTGATCCTGCCGCTGGCGCTGACGGCAGCCATGGTGGGTTCAATGCTGGGAGATCTAGTGGTCTACGGCCTGTTTAAGCGCCGGCTGACGCATGTGCTGGACCGGTTCCGGTGGGGCCGGTCGGTGCATAAAGGCATCCGCAGGGCTGCCGACAGAGGCGGCCGATCCTCCACCGCGGCGGCGATGGTGGCGGGCCGGTTCATCCCGGCCGGGCGCACGGCCACCATGGCAGCTGCCGGAATTGCCAATGTCTCCACGCTCCGTGTTGTGCGCGCAAGCGCCCTCGGCTCCGTGGTCTGGGCCTGCTGGATGGTGGGTCTGGGCTATGTTACCGGCCGCAATACCGGTCTGCCGTTTTGGGCGAACTCGCTGATCGGCGTCGCCGTCGGCATCGGCGTCGGGGTACTGGTGGCGGCCGTCATCGGTCTACGACGACGGCGACCGGCCAGGCGGACGCCGTAGGCAGGGCCTCCGGTCAGGACACCGGGATCCATCTCCCTCGCATGCGCCGGGTAACGCTCACCGGACCCGTCACCGCGACGGACTCCACGGCATGCCGCACGCTCATCCCGGCGTTGCGCGCCTGCCGGTTCTCGTCGTCGAACTGGCTCGCCTCCACGGTGAAACGCAGGCTGATCTGCGGTACTCCGCCGACAATGTCCAGCTGGTTGGCCTCCACCAGATGAATGGAACCCAGCGTTTCGACGGCAGTGGACATCACGGAATCCGGGGCATTGCCCGGGCGAAGACCCGAGATTCTAAGAATCGCACGGAAAGAGGGCATAGCTCCCAGCCTATCGAAGACCGCCTCCCGCCTCCCCACCATCCGTATCGCATTTCGCGCCCATGTCCGGCGGAAACATGGGCGCGAAATGCGTCATGGATGGCCGGTCAGCGCAGACTCCCCACGGCAGCGTGGGTCCGTGTCCCTGATCCCGGCCTGCCGAGGTCCGCAGTGGCCTGCCGATTCACCCCTGCTCCGCTCGGTGCGGCCGGGGTTAGAGTTGAAGCCTGCGGTCCCGGGGCCGCCAAAAGAAACGATGCCCGCAGTCGGTAAGGAATCCTATGCCCAGCAACCAGCCCTCCAACGGCACCGAGATCGCGCGCTGGAACCGTTTCCGGGAGAACCACAACGCCTCCCTGGCGGCCGAACACGGCTGGCTGAGCCTGACCTCGCTGCAGTGGCTCCAGGCTGAGCCCGCCCCGCTGGAGCTGTTTCCCGGATTGTGGAGTGCCGACGACGACGGAGCGACGTTGCGCGCAGAGGCCAGCGACGGCCTGACCCTGTTCGGCCCGGGCGCGCCAGCAGTGGGGACATTGACCGCGACTCTGGCGGACGAGGATTCCCTGCTGTGGGTACAGTCGGGCAGTATTGTGGCCGAGCTGGCGCGGCGCGGCGGCCGCTATGCCGTCCGGACCAGGGATTCACAATCACCCACACTGCGCGCGTTCGACGGCGTTCCCGCCTTCGCTTACCGGCCAGACCTGGTGCTCCACGGCAAATTCACGCGCTACCCGGCGCCGCGCCCGGTCCCCCGGAACACCGCAAACCCGCAGGTCACAGCCACCGCCGCCGTGATCGGTGAGGTCACGTTCGAGCTGGATGGCCGGACACACCGACTACTGACCGAGGACGGTGGGAACGGCGCCCTGGAGGCGACATTCCACGACTCCACCAATGGAAGCAGCAGCGCCGGCTGGCGCAAGCTCTCCATGTCTGCCCCCTCCCCGGACGGGGCCGTGGCGCTGGATTTCAATCGAACCGTCAACTATCCCAGCGCTTTCACCGCCTTCGGCACCTGCCCGATGCCTGTTCCGGAAAACGTCCTTGACATACCCCTCGAGGCGGGGGAACGGGCACCCATCGGCCGCTCATAGATTAAATCCGCGCAAGGTATCTTCGGTCCAGCGGACAGCGTGGTCGTACCGACCCGGTGGAGGTATCGAACCAATCGTCTCATCTTCCCGCGGCGCTCATTCGGCTTAGACGATCGCGGAAACACCGGTGATGGCGCGGCCGGTGATCAGGGTGTTGATTTCGTGCGAGCCTTCATAGGTATAGACCGCTTCAGCGTCGGAAAAGATCTTGGCCATCCGATAATCCGTGACAATTCCGTTGCCGCCCAGCAGCGAACGGCCCATGGCCACCGTTTCCCGCATCCGGGCCGTGGTGAAGACCTTGGCCAGCGCCACGTGCGCCATCTGCGCGCCACCTTCACTGTCCTGCCGCAGCCCGGCGATCCGCACCATCATGGCCAGGCTCGCCGTCACATTTCCCAGCATCTGGACGAGCTGTTGTTGGATCAGCTGGAAGCGTGCCAACGGCCGCCCGAACTGTTCACGCTCGACGACGTAGGCCCTGGCCACGTCGAATGCCGCCAACTGCTGGCCTACCGCCTGCCACGCGACCATGACGCGGGATCCCAGAAGCATCTGGTTTGTGTCAGCAAACGCGTCGATCCCGGTAAAGCGGTCCGCCTCGGGCACGCGCACGTTAGCCAGTCGGATGTCGGCGTTCTGCACCGTCCGCAGGGCAATTTTGTTCTCAATTTTGGTCCGCGTCACGCCCGGCAGCGTGGCGTCCAGGATGAAACCGCGAACCTGGCGCGTCTCACTGTCCTTGGCCCAAAGCACCATGTAGTCACAGAACGTCCCGTTGCCGATCCAGCGCTTGGTGCCGTTGAGCAGCCAGCTGTCCGGGGTGCCGCCGGCACCGCGGACCCGGGTTGCCGTCGTCGCCATTCCGCCGGCCACGTCGCTTCCATGCTCCGGTTCGGTCAGCGCAAAGGCACCCGTGATCCGCAGCGACATCGCGTCCGCCAGCAGCCGCGATTTTTGCTCATCTGAACCGAATTCATGAAGTGACTGGACAAAAAGGTCATGGTGGACCAGGAAGAACGTGGCCAGCGATGTGTCGACCCGGGTCATTTCCGCCACTACAAAGCCGGCAAAGAGCTGGCTGTAACCCTGCTGGGCGGGTGAGCTCAGACCCAACGCGGCCAGCTTGGGCAGAATATCGGCGGGGAATTCCGCGGCGTTCCACCAATCCGCGGCATAGGGCGCCACCTCGGCGGCCAGGAACTCGCGCAGCTGCGCTAGCTTGGCCCGTTCGGCAGCAGACAGCAGCGACTCAAAATCGTAAAAATCCGCCGGCGGCAGACCCTCAAGCAAACTCACCATCGAGTCCTCATTCCTTTACTGTCGGCTGCTGTCGGCCGCGCCACGGGTTTTATTTGGGCTGCATCCGGATGGCGCCATCCAGCCGGATCGTCTCACCATTGAGCATTTCGTTCGCCACAATGTGCTCCACCAGCGCCGCATATTCGGCCGGTTTGCCGAGCCGGGACGGGTGCGGAACCGCAGCCCCCAGCGAGTCCTGCGCCGCCTGCGGCAGCCCCGCCATCATGGGCGTTTCGAAAATTCCCGGCGCGATGGTCATCACCCGGATCAGCGAGCGCGCCACTGCCATCGCCTGCGCGGCCAGCCGCAGCACGTTGAAGGTGCCGATCAGATTAATCTGGATGACCCTGCTGAAGTTCTCCAACGGCAGTACGCCGTCGCGTCCCAGCACCTTACCGGGTGTGGCGACGCCCGCGCAGTTCACCAGCACACGCAGCGGACCCAAACGGGCCGCGGCGTCCACGGCGGCCTGGACCTGCTCCTCATTGGTAACGTCGGCGGCTACAAAAACCGCCCTGTCGCCCAGCTCGGCGGCGAGGTCCGCGCCTGCTGACTGCGGCAGATCCACCAGCACGACGGCGGCGCCGGCCGCATGCAGGCGTCTGGCCGTTGCGGCCCCCAGACCAGAGGCTCCCCCGGTAATTAATGCCACGGCGTTGCTGATATCCACATTTCCTCCTCGTTGAGGTCCCGATCACGTCGGTCGCCCGGATGTCTTGAAACTGTTAACGAAGCCTAACTGAAACGCCAGGGCGTCGGAACCCACCCCGCCGCCGCTGTTCCGCTTTCGAGCACCGACATTTTCGTCGTGGCCCGTAACATTGCCGCATTGCCGCCCCCGGAAAACGTCGCGGCGACCAAGTAACGTTACTGCCATGAAGTGTGATGCCAGCCTGTGGTCGGCGCGAGCCCAGGCAGCCGCCGACGCTGTCAACGGCGGTTTCGGGCACCGGCTACTCGGTCTGCCGGGAACCTGGATAGCGTCCGTCCGTCATCCGTCCGCTCCCGCCGCGGTGCCCCGGTCGGCGTGGCACTACTGGTGGCAGGCGCAGTATCTGGATGCCCTGGTGGACTCCGGGTGGCGGCATGACCTTCGGTCGCAGGGCACCGCAGGCACAGGCACGGAGACAGGGACAGGATCAGGATCGCCCGGCGCGGCATCCACCGCGAACGCTACCGGCAGCCGAGATATGGCATCCGCGGCATCGGCACCAACCGGGGCAGACGCACCAACGGCAGCAAGCGCACCGACGGAAACGCCGGCACCGCCTGCACCAACCGCACCGACGGAACCGCCGGCACCGCCTGCACCAACGGAGACGCAGGGCGCCACGGCTGTAGCCGGGCAGAAGACACGGCCCGATCCCCTGCGCCTGGCCACTAACCTGCTGCGGACCATGCGGCTACGCAATTTCCTGCGGCTGACCAACAGCTATTACGACGACATGGCATGGCTCGCGCTGGCCGTGGGGCGCGCCGACGCGCTCGCCAGGAACAGGCCGGCCAAGCGCATGCCGGGCGAGCTGCACACTGGCCATCACCGTGGCCCGTATGATGGCTGCCATCCCGGCCTGCCCGGTGCCCGGCGTGCCGCGGAAATCCTGGGTGCCCAGCTGGCGCGCGCCCACACCACCGATCTGGGCGGCGGGATCTTCTGGTCCCGGAAACGCGATTTCAAGAACACACCTGCCACCGGCACCTCCGCCCTCTATTTCGCCCGCAATGGTCAGCCGGAGCGCGCACAAAGCCTGGTCGACTGGCTCCGGGAAACGCTGTATGACCCGAGCCAGGGACTTTATCTGGACGGCGTCCACCCGCACCCGGCCGGGCCGGAGATTGAACGCACCATCTACAGCTATAACCAGGGTCCCGTGCTCGGCACCCTGCTCAAGCTCGGCGGCCAGCGCAACCTGGCCCACGCCGCGGACCTCATTGACGCCGTCGCGCTTCACCTCACGGCGAACGCAAGCCCGCTGCCGGACGCGCGGCACTGCATCAACAACATCAAAGTCAACGACGACGACGACGCCCGGGTAGCGCTACCAGGCAACCCGACGCTGCCCGACGGCGCGGCGCTGCCCGACGGCGCTCCAGCACCGGCCCCGCCGGCGTCAGACCGCCGTCGTCCGCTGCGGCTGCACGGCACCGGCGACGGCGGTTTGTTCACCGGCATCCTGATCCGCTATCTCACGCTGGCAGCCACGCGGACGGACCTGCCGGGTCGCAGCCGCCGGCTGGCCGCGGCCATGGTGCTGGACACCGCCGAGCAGCTCTGGGCCGGTCGTCGGCCGGATCTGTATCCCGTTTTCAGCAGCGATATCAACCTTCCCGCGGCCGTCAGCCACCCCCCGGGTGCGCCGGTGGAATTATCAACGCAGCTCCAGGCCTGGGTGTCGTTCGAATGCGCCTTCCAGCTGTGCAGCACCGGATCCGATCGGGCCGAATAATTTACCGGGGGGGGAACCGTAAGGCAGTCCGCTAATTAGATGACGAAGATGTGACCTAATTGATGTGATTCTGATCACTTAAATCACGTTTTGCTTGGAAGCTTAGGGTTGCCTCACCTAAAGTCGTCAGAGGAAGCCGGGCGAATGTGCCAGGTCTTCCTCTGACACCGACAGCCCTGGTCCATGATGGAAAGGCCCTCCCGACGTGAAGTTCCGCTTTAAGGTTGCATCCAAATCTGCGGCCGGCATTGCCGCAATTACCGTTGCCATGCTGACGCTCTCTGCCTGCGGGAGCGGCAGTTCCACCGGGTCCGGAAGCGGTGGAACAGCCGCCGATGCCGCCGGGATCACGATCTACAACGCCCAGCACGAGACGCTGACCAAGGCCTGGGCGGATGCGTTCACCAAGGAAAGCGGCATCAAGGTCACGCTGCGCAGCGGTGACGATTCCGAGCTGGCCGCCCAGCTGGCGCAGGAGGGCAAGAACTCGCCTGCAGATGTGTTCCTGACGGAGAACTCCCCGGCCATGACACAGGTGGAAAATGCGGGCCTGTTCGCGGACATCGACAAGGACACCGTGGCACAGGTTCCGGAGCAGTTCCGCCCCTCCACCAACAAGTGGACCGGAATTGCCGCCCGCAGCACGGTCTTCGCCTACAACAAGACCAAGCTCTCCGCGGACCAGCTGCCTAAGTCCATGATGGATCTGGCCGACACCGCCTGGAAGGGCCGCTGGGCAGCCTCCCCCTCCGGCGCCGATTTCCAGGCCATCGTCTCCGCGATGCTCGAACTCAAGGGCGAGGATGCCACGCTGAGCTGGCTCAAGTCCATGAAGGAAAACGCCAAGACCTACAAGGGCAACAGCACGGCGATGAAGGCGGTCAATGCCGGCGAGGTGGACGGCGCCATCATCTACCACTACTACTACTTCGGAGACCAGGCCAAGACCGGCGAGAACAGCAATAACGTGTCCCTGGAATACTTCAAGAACCAGGATCCGGGCGCATTTGTCAGCATCTCCGGCGGCGGGGTGCTGGCCTCGAGCAAGCACCAGCAGCAGGCCCAGCAGTTCCTGAAGTTCATCACCGGCAAGGCGGGCCAGACGGTCCTGCAGACTGGCGGCTCCTTTGAATACCCGGTGGCCAGCGATGTTCCCGCCAACGACAAGCTCACCCCGCTTGCCGAGCTGGAGGTGCCGAAGATCGACCCCGCAAAGCTGAACTCGCAGAAGGTCAACGAACTCATGACCAGCGCGGGGCTACTCTAGAACCCGTGGAAAAAACGACGGCGGCACGGCCGGCAGCGGATCCCGCCGGTATAGCATCCGGTCCCGCACCCGGATCAGCGCGGGGCAGGGGCGATCGCTCCGGCCCCCCGCTGGCCGTTGTCCTAATCTGCGTCCTGATAGCGGCGTTTGCGCTGCTGCCGCTGGGCTATGTCGTCGCCATGACCGTCGGTGCCGGCTGGGATACTATTTCCGCCCTGGTCTTCCGACCGCGGGTGGCCGAACTGCTGATGAACACCATCGCCTTGGTGATCATCACCGTGCCGCTGTGCGTGGTGCTGGGAGTCGGCGGCGCATGGCTGGTGGAGCGCACCTCGCTGCGCGGGCACAAGGCCTGGTCGTTGCTGCTCGCTGCCCCGCTTGCTATTCCCGCCTTCGTCAACAGTTACGCCTGGGTCAGCGCCGTGCCGTCGCTGAGCGGAGTTTTCGGCGGCGTGCTGATCTCCACGCTGTCCTACTTCCCGTTGGTCTATATCCCGGCCGCAGCGACGCTGAGCCGGATGGATCCTGCCCTGGAACAGTCCGGTGCATCGCTGGGACTGGGCTCGTTGCGGATCTTTCTGCGGGTGGTGCTGCCGCAGCTGCGGCTGGCCATCGCCGGCGGCGCACTGTTGGTGGCCCTGCATCTGCTCGCCGAATACGGTGCGTTTGCAATGATCCGTTTTGACACCTTTACCACGGCCATCTTTGAGCAGTACCAATCAACCTTCAACGGCGCCGCGGCCAATATGCTGGCCAGCGTGCTGGTCTTTTTCTGCCTGCTCCTGCTGCTCGCCGAATCCAAGACACGCGGAAACGCCCGGTATGCGCGCATCGGCTCCGGCGCGCAGGCCGCTCCCACCCGGCTCGTGTTGGGCCGGTACCGATTCCCGGCCCAGCTCAGCCTGCTCGCGCTGACCGGGCTGGCTTTCGGTGTGCCGCTGTTCCATGTGGGCCGGTGGCTCATCGCCGGTGGTGTCGGGATCTGGGGCCGCCCGGAACTGGTGACGTCTTTGCTGCAGACCCTCGGTTACGGCGTGGCCGGGTCCTTGCTCACCACGGTGCTCGCCTTCCCGCTGGCGTATCTTGCCGTCCGGCACCCCGGCTGGCTCAGTAAAACCCTGGAGGCAGTGAACTACATCAGCAGTTCCATGCCGGGCATCGTCGTCGCCCTCGCGTTTGTGACCATTACGGTCCACGGTCTGCCCGCCATCTACCAGACCTCCGCCGTGCTGTTCGGCGCCTACGTGCTGCTGTTCATGCCGCGTTCGCTGGTCAATCTGCGAGCCGGGCTGGCGCAGGCGCCCCGGGAGCTGGACGAGGCGGCGCGCGCCCTCGGCAAGACGCCGTTTGTCGCATTCCTGAAGGTAACCCTGCGTCTGAGCGCGCCGGCCGCCGCGGGCGGTGCGGCGCTGGTCTTCCTGGGCATCGTCAACGAGTTGACCGCCACCTTGCTGCTTGCGCCGAACGGGACTACGACGCTCGCCACCGAATTCTGGACCCTCAGCAGCGAGATCGACTATGCGGGGGCAGCCCCCTATGCGATGCTGATGATCCTGCTCTCGGCACCGATGACCTATCTTCTTTTCTCGCAATCCAAGAAAGCAGCCGGACAGTGACCGAACCGCACCAGACTCAGCAGCGGCCGCGCCATCCGCGTGCATCGCGGACCCGGCGGCCGTCTCCGCCGGTGGCCGAGACCACGGATAATCATCTGCTGGTTACGGGCGTCCGCAAGTCCTTCGGCAGCACGGAAATCCTCAAAGGCGTGGATCTGGCCGTGGCGAAGGGACGGACGACGGCGATCGTGGGACCTTCCGGGTCGGGCAAGACGACGCTGCTGCGCCTGATCGCAGGCTTCGAAGCTCCGGATACGGGTACGATTTCGCTCGACGGGCAGGTGGTGGCCGGGCCGAAACACTGGGTGCCCGCGCATCAGCGCAACGTTGGTTATGTGGCCCAGGACGGCGCGCTGTTCCCGCACCTGACGGTGGGGCAGAATGTCGCGTTCGGCCTGGCGGCACGGGGCAAACGTGCGGCCAACCGCGTCGCGCAGCTGCTGGAAATGGTCTCCATGGACCCCTCCTACGCCAAACGCCGGCCGCATCAGCTTTCCGGCGGCCAGCAGCAGCGCGTCGCCCTGGCCCGCGCACTGGCCCGGGAACCCGACCTCATGCTGCTTGATGAACCGTTTTCCGCCCTGGATGCCGGACTGCGGGTGGCCACCCGGCGGGCCGTGGCCCAGACGCTCTCGGAGGCCGGCGTCACCACCATCCTGGTCACGCACGATCAGGCCGAGGCGCTCTCTTTTGCGGACCAGGTCGCCGTGATGCGGGACGGCCGGCTGGCGCAGATCGGCAATCCGTTTGTGGTCTATACCCGCCCGACCGACCGTGCCACGGCCGAGTTCCTCGGCGACGCGGTCATCTTGGAGGCCTGGATGGAGGGCTCCCTGGCGACCTGTTCGCTGGGCGGGATTCCCGTCCGCCGCCCGCCGTCCCAAGGCCGCGTGCTGCTGATGCTGCGGCCCGAGCAGATCCGCATTGCCCAAGACGGACCCATCCATGGGACGGTGGTGGATACGGACTACTTCGGGCCCGAAACCACTGTCCGGCTGCAGCTGGAACCGCTCGCACTGTCCGGGGACCCGCACCAGCCCAAGGGCGGGGAAATCATCAACATCCGGCACTGGAATGCCATGCTGGCCCGACCCGGCGTGCGGCTCAGCCTGCGCGTGGTGGGCGAGGGCGTGGCCTTCCCGTTCGAATGATCCACCCTTGGCGGGCGGAGCGCGGCCGGCGGGCGGACGACGACGCACGGGCGGGCGGGCGGGCCCTATTCCGGCATCCGCTTTTGCGGGTACGGCGTCTCCCTCCGGGCCAAGGCCCGGACGAAACCGGTAATTTTAACCTCCCGCGCGGGAGCATTCTTCGCGGTGCCGACCCGGTAGATCAGCGCATACCGGTTGGTGGCGGTGAGGACGTCAAACATCGCCTGCGCCCGCGGATCAGCGGCAATCGCGGACGCCAGATCCTCCGGCACCTCGGCCGACGCCTGCCCCGCATAGGCTCTTTCCCAGCGCCCGTCCGCCTGCGCTGCCGCCACGGTTGCCTCCCCCTCCGGCTGCATGCGCGCCTCGTCCCGGAGCCTGGCGATGTTGGCCACGTTCTTTTGGGACCAGACGCTTCCCCGCCGACGCGGCGTGAAGCGAATGGCGTAGCTGCCCTCGTCCCGGCGCCCCAGTATGCCGTCGATCCAGCCGAAGCACAGCGCCTCATCCAGGGCTGCAGCATAGGTCAGCGCCGTCACGGTGCCGCCCTTCTTGTGCAGCACCAGCCGCACGCCCGGGCTGGTGCCGTGGTTTTCCGTCAACCAGTCATGCCATCTCAGTGCGTCAGGAACCAGCAGCTCCGGCAGTTCTGTACCCATCCGCACACCCTAACGCGCCGCCGCTTCCCCCGGAAACCCGCACCCCGTCCTCCCCTCCCATCCATCGATATCGCATCTCGCGCCCATGCCCGGCGCGAACATGGGCACGAAGTGCGTCATCGATCGCAGGGAATGGGGTAGAACAGAAGGATGAGCGTACGAACTCCCGACCCTTACCCAGGCTGGCTTTCCGAGGATGACCTCTTCGAAGCCCGCAACCGGCTGCCGATGCTCTACGTGGAGGCGGTGCCGGTCCGGCTGGACCCGCTGGGCTACGTGAACGAGGTGGGGCTGCTGCTGCAGGCGGACGACGACGGCACGATGGTGCGCACGCTGGTTTCCGGCCGTGTGCTGTACCGGGAAACCATCCGGGCCGCGCTGCTGCGGCATCTGGAAAAGGATCTGGGAACGTTCGCGCTGCCCCAGCTGCCCATCAGCCCCGTCCCGTGCACCGTCGCCGAGTACTTCCCGGCTCCCTCGCAGACCGGTTTCACCGACGACCGCCAGCACGCCGTCGCGCTGGTCTATGTCATTCCGGTGGCCGGCGAATGCAATCCTCGGCAGGATGCCCTGGAACTGACCTGGATGACGCCGCAGGAGGCCCTGAGCCCGCTGGTGCAAAGCGAATTTTCCGGTGGGCGCGGAGGACTGGTGCGGCAGGCGCTGGCTTTCGCCGGCGTCTGCGGCTGACGGACGGTCTTCACCGGCGTCGACGGCGCACGGACGGCCTTCGCAGGCGCCGGCGGCTGAAGAACGCGCCGATCCGGGACGGAGGGCCCTGGCCGGCTGCCGCTTTCCTATACTGGGATAACCACGTGCAACGATTTGAGGGCCTGAAAATGACGGATTCCGCAGCGCCCGACACCGGCGAGCCCGGTGCCGGAGAGGACTTGAGGACGGTTCCCGCCACCTTGATACGGCCAGGTCATCTGGTGGCAGCGCCGGATGGGTCAAGCGCCGAAATCCTTTCCGTCAGCTGGGAGGAAGACGACTACGGCAAGCCGTCCGTCGCCATTCTCGTCTGCGGCGGAGGGAAAACGATCCGGGTCTCGTCCGCGTCCGCCGTTCGTTTGGCCGGGCCGCCGGCCCCGCATGCCTCTCCCGGTGGGCGGGCGGCCACGAAAGCGGGCCCCGCACCAAAAGCGGGCCCCGCACCGATGATCCCGGCGGATGACGGCACACCCGAGGCCGTCGTGGCTGCTGCCGCTGCCGCCCACGGTGGGCACGAGACGGTCCAGCGGCTGGCCGGGAGGCTGGCCAAGGGCCTCAACTACAAGTCCGGGGCAAATCTCCAGGCTGTCCGCGACCTGGTCCAGGTCCTCTTTGTCGAGCTCCAAGACGACCGCAACGCCGTCGCCGTCGCCGGCCTCATCGTGCACCTGCCCTACGATGCCAATCCCGGACGCTGGAACCCGATTGAGCACTGTCTGGCCGTGAGTTCCTACCTTGCCCGCATGAACGGCGATGCGCCCCGCGCAAAACAGCTGGCCGAAGCACTGCGGGCACCGGACCGGGCCGAGCTGGACGCATTCCGTGCGAAGGTCAACGCCACCGTTCGGCAACGGAGCCTCGACGAACCAAATCTGTACGACAAGGAAATCAACCGCAGCGTTGCCGGCGGTGAACGGGACCAGGAGCCGCAGTGGCGTGAACTACGCCTGAACACATTGCTCCATCTGCTGGCCCACGGCGGCTCCCGGACCTACGATGACGCCGAGCTGCTGCGCCGGATCACCAACGAACTCACCGAGATCCGGTCCCGGAGCAGCCGTTCCGACCATCCCGGCTAAGCCGGTGCCGGCTTAGCTCTTCGGCGCAGCCCCGGAGCATTTGCCGAAGCGTGCCGCAACGGCGCCGTTCCGCTGTTGTCTAGGATTCCCGACGAGTCTCTCCGTTGTCCACGACGGCGGTGGGGCGCAAACCGACGTTGCGCGCCACCCCGATGGACGCGCGATTCTCCGGATGGACAAAGCCGGGAAACGGCCGGGATGACCACGCAATGCCGGCGATGAGCTCGGTTCCGCGTTGTTCGAGCGTGGCTTGTACGAATCCGAGCGGCTCAGCCCGATCGCGTCGCCGGACGAACCAATTCGACTACCACTGTGAGCCAGCGTTGGCGTGCCCACAGCCTGTGCCGCATATCGGCCCTTCAGCCGATCGAGGGACGGCGGTCCGCCGCCAATGTAGCTGTACAAAGAAGGGTCAGCCAAGACATCGACCATCTCCGATGCATGCGCAAGAGATAGCGGCTCCAACCGCAAGCGGGCCGAAATGATGGGTTCGGATCCGGGCCAATCCGTCTGACGAGTATGGCAGCGGAGCCGTTCGAGGGACAGCTTCGTTCTTCCGCAGGCCGACCGCCCGTCCGGGAACGCATCAGCGCGCGTCAGGCGGGCACAATCCGGGAGCCGTTGATACGAAGAGCTCGCAGCTTGCGTTGTAGTAGTCCGACGTCGGTCCGGCATGCGTCATGCCGATCCGCGTGCAGACTCTCTGCGACGCAAGGTTTTCGGGAGACGTGACTGCGACCACCTTCTCAAGTCCGCCGGCAAATGCGTGTTGCAATGCAGCCGCTGCAGCTTCCGAGGCGTAGCCATGGCCCCAGTAATCGGGGTGGAAGTGCCATCCGATCTCGGTATCTTCGGAGGGATGCAGCGCCGTGGACTCTCCGGAAGCCGGAATCAATTTCAGCAGGAGCGTGCCCGCAAGCTCTCCGGTGGCTTTGATCTCGACAGCCCAAAAGCCGTGAACCGGATGATCAAAACCTTGCCAGATGGAAATCCGCTCAACCGCTTCGGACCGCTCCACCATGATCCGCGGAGTGGGTCCGATGAATCGTTTCACGTCCCAGCGTGAGTACATGTCGAACACGAAATCGGCATCATCCTGATCCCAGCGGCGCAGGTTCAGTCGGTTAGTGCTGAGTGTCTTCATCGGTTAATAATCGCATCCCGGCTGCGGGATACGCACCTCAGGCAGAAACCGGGCAGCGCAGGCATTTCGGCTGCCCACACGACGGGAACAGCAAATTTTCCGTTGTTGAGTTCGGTGGGAACGTACCGCGCGGAACTGCCGGTGACGGTTGAGGATCGCAGTGTGGGTTTGAGCGGCGGTGTAAGTTTGATCGAGTGTGCCACTCGGTTGATGACTCCTGACGATGCGTCCGTGCTGGCGGAATTGCTCCACGTCAACCGCGACTTCCTGGCCCCGTGGGAGCCGCTGCGTAACGACGACTACTTCACCGAAGGTGGCCAACGGATGGTGATAGACGCCGCGCTTGAGCACCATGTACAAGGATCCGCTCTTCCGCACGTCATTCTTGACCATGCTCGCCGCGTGGTCGGGCGGATCACTCTCAACGGCATAGTGCGGGGTCCGTTCCAGTCATGCAGTATGGGCTATTGGGTCAGCGCCGCCGTGAACGGCCGAGGACTCGCTACCGCCGCCGTACAGGAAATCAAGCGTGCGGCGTTTGAGGAACTCGGACTGCACAGGATCCAGGCAGAGACGTTGCGCCACAACGTCGGCTCGCGGCTGGTTCTTGAGCGCAATGGTTTCGTTCGCATCGGGATGGCACCGACCTACCTCAAAATTGCCGGTCAGTGGCAGGATATGGACATGTTCCAGGTGGTCACGACAACATCCATGTGATCACCATCCATGTGAGCACCGCCGGTAGATCGAAACTTGCCTGCATGAATCCGGCTATCCCGAATGCCGATACCGGCGCGTACATCCGCTGCGGAGCGGGCCTGCCGGCATCCGGCTGCCGGATGCCGGATGCCGACGAGCCCT
>CAJDTL010000043.1_pt1 | contig 28548 bp, 27 predicted proteins | sample 7389871 | NCBI WGS metagenome assembly CAJDTL01 (sample SAMEA7055650, study PRJEB34461) | soil metagenome | biome: terrestrial ecosystem; feature: Peninsula; material: soil | place: Antarctica | collected 2016 | reverse complement strand
TGAATGTGGGTTCGGTTATTTCTGGTATGGAAGTTTTGTCGTGACTGGTCCGCAGGCGAGCATGATCAGGGCCAATGTTGCTTCGGGTGTGTGGAATCCGTAGGAGCGGCGGGTCATGGTTCTGATTTTGTTGTTGAGGCCTTCGTGCTTGCCGTTGCTCAGTCCGCGGGTGACTGCTTCGTAGATACCGTCCATGTGTCCGCGCAGGGTTGCCCCGGCCTTCATGAAGGGGGCCATCCCGCTGCTGGTTGCGGCGTGGCACCAGTTGCTGATCATGGCAATGACGTCCTCGGTTTTCAGGTCACCGGCGAAGACTTCCCGCAGGGATTCCTTGAGCAGGTATGCCTCCCAGAGTTCTCCTCCGTCGGCGCGCATTTGCTCGAGGGTGGCAAGTTGTTTTTCGGTGAGGTTCTCGGGGTTTTTCAGCAGGGCGTAGCGGTTGCCTTTGTACTTCTTGGCGAAGGACTGATCCGGTAGTTCCCGGGCTCGTTGCCAGAAGGTGCGCCGGACGGTTTCCAGGGCGTTTGTTGCTACCTGCACCACGTGGAATGGGTCGATGCAGATGGCTGCCTGGGGCGCGTTCTGCTTCACGGATTTGATGAAGGCCGCTCCCATGTCCATGCTGACCGCTTCGATGGTTTTGGTGTTTTCGGGGCCGATTTCCTTGAAGAACTTATCCAAGGTGGCGGCGTTCTTCCCGGCTGCTCCCCACAGGATGGTGGAGGTCTCGTGGTCCGACACCAGGGTGAGGTAATTGTGGTGCTTTTTCCAGGAGATCTCATCCACGCCCAAGCTCACCAAACCTTCAAACCGTGTCTCATCGAGTTGCTCATCCACGACGCGTTCACAGATGGCCCCGACGGTGCGCCAGGCGACCCTGGCGAAGGCGGAAACACTGGTCTTGTCTGTACGGGTCACCAGCCACGCGACGAGGTCCTCGAAGTCACGGGTGAACCGCGAGTTCGGGCGGGCGAACGGCACCGCCTGGACCACGACCCCGTGCTCGGGACAGCGCAGCCGCCGACGCAGCATTTTCAGCACCACGGGCGTACCTCCCATATCCAGGTGTCGCCACCTGGACTCGGCCCACCGGGTGTCATACCCGGCATGGGTGGTGAAGGGACAGTGTGGGCAGGAAAGCTTTTTCCGGGCGCTGAGCCTGACCGTGGCCACCACCTGTCCGGGACCGGAACAGTCCACATCGGTGACCGAGGTTCCGGAGACATTGAAGACACGATAAAAGTCTGTTGGTGTAGGAACTTACAAACTTACCGGGTTGCCCATGCTTATTCGTTTACCACACTTTCCCTGACCCACACTTACGTCAGGAGAACCATTTTTCGCACCTCGATCATGCCGCCGGCGTGCGAAAGATCCGGCTGGGCGACGGCGATGCCGGCCTGCAGCACCGGCAGGAAGTCCTGCCGGCTGTAGAGGCGCTCGCCGGTGGCCACCGGAATGGAGGTGGATCGAGTCAGCTGCCCGATCAGGTGCGAGTTTTCCTGCACCACGGGTTCTTCGAGGAAGAACGGGCGCAGCGGCTCCAGCAGCGGCGCCACCCGGCGCGCGTTGGCGAGGGTGAAGCGGCCGTGAAAGTCGACGGCGACATCCCGGTCCGGCCCGAGGACCTCCCGGGCGGCGGCGACCCGCTCCACAACGCCGTCGATTTCCGCGACACTGCCGATCAGGTGCATCCGGCCGCTGGCGTTCATTTTCACCGCCGTTAGGCCAACGTCCAATTGGGCGGAAATGGAGTCCGCGATTTCGGCCGGCTCGTCCCCGCCGACCCAGCCGTACATACGGATCCGGTCCCGGACGTGGCCGCCGAGCAGTTGGTGCACCGGGACGCCCAAGTGCTTGCCGGCGATGTCCCCCAGTGCCTGGTCCAGCCCGGATACGGCGCTGGCCAGGATCGGGCCGCCGCGGTAGAAAGAGCCCTTGGTCATGACCTGCCAGTGGTCCTCGATGCGCATCGGATCCGTGCCGATCAGCAGCTCGGACAGCTGCTCGGGGCGGCTCTGTCCCGGATCAGTCAGCGGGGGCATTGGTCAGCCTTTCGTGGCGCCGGCGCGCTACGCCTCCGGCCGTTCCAGCCGGTAGGGGTGTGAAGGGAAGACGCCAAGGATCCTCAGCTCGGTGCTGAAAAATGACAGCTCCTCCAACGCCAGCCGGAGCGGCCGGTCTTTCGGGTGCCCCTCCACATCCACCATGAACATCGTGGCGGAGAATTCGCCGCCCACCATGTAGCTTTCCAGCCGGGTCATGTTCACCCCGTTGGTCGCGAAACCGCCGAGGGCCTTGTACAGGGCCGCGGGGATGTTACGGACCCGGAAGACGAAGCTGGTCACCAGCGGCCCGTCGCTGGGTGCGGGATAGTCCTGCGGAGCCGACAGTACAACGAAGCGGGTGGTGTTGTGGTGCTCGTCCTCAACGTCCTTGGCCAAAACATCCAGACCGTACATGCCCGCGGCCAGTGGAGGGGCCAGGGATACTTTTGTCGGATCGTTCCAGTCCCGCACCTCGCGGGCGGACCCGGCGGTGTCGCCGGCGACGACGGGTTTGAGGCCATGGGCGCGGATGAAGCGCCGGCACTGGGCGAGTGCATGGACATGGCTGTGCACCTCCACGGCCTGCTCGATCGTGGAGCCCCGGATGCCGAGCAGGTCGAAGCGGATCCGCAGGAAGTGCTCGCCGATGATCTGCAGGCTGGTGTCCGGCAGCAGCAGATGGATATCCGCGACGCGCCCTGCCACCGAATTGTCGATCGGGATCATCGCCAGCTGGGCCTCGCCGGAGATAACGAGCGCGAAGGCGTCCTCGAAGGTTGAACACGGGAGGGTATCCCAGCCGGGGTAGGCCTCAAGGCAGGCAATATGCGAATTCGCTCCGGGTTCACCCTGATAGGCGATGGTAGTCATGTTCCAACTCTAACTAATTCCAACTGCGGATCTTCGAATGGCGCTCTGCTCAGTCCGGGCAGTCCAGATTGTTCACCTGCACATATCTGGCATCCGATCATGGCGTTACAGTAAAACCCGGCTGTGATTCAGCCCACGAATTATCCATTCGGCTCAGACCCACGGAGTTGAAACAGAAAAGGAATTCAGTAGTGACCACAGATCCACAGCTTTCCAAAACGCTCAAACCGCGGCATTTATCCATGATCGCCATTGCCGGAGTGATCGGCGCCGGGCTGTTTGTCGGCTCCGGCGTGGCGATCCAGCAGGCCGGACCGGGCGTCCTCGTTGCCTACGCAGCAGCCGGGCTGGTGGTCATTCTGGTGATGCGCATGCTCGGTGAAATGGCGGCCGCCAACCCGGAAACAGGATCATTCTCGACCTATGCGGACAAGGCCCTGGGGCGGTGGGCCGGCTTCAGCATCGGCTGGCTGTACGCCTGGTTCTGGATCATTGTCCTGGGCGTTGAAGCCACCGCCGGAGCGGCGATCATGCACCGCTGGGTCCCCGGGGTGGACCAGTGGGTGTGGGCGCTGGTCCTGATGGTGCTGCTGACGCTGACCAACGTGGCCTCGGTTAAATCCTTCGGCGAGTTCGAATTCTGGTTCGCTTCCATCAAGGTCGCGGCGATCACCATCTTCCTCTTGCTGGGTGTGGCCGCGATCCTCGGCCTGCTGCCCGGTGTGAAGGCACCCGGGATGAGCAACCTCACCGGCAACGGCGGCTTCTTCCCCAGCGGCGGGGGAGCGGTTCTGGCCGGAATCCTGGTTGTGGTCTTCTCGTTCTTCGGTGCCGAAATCGCCACTATCGCCGCAGGGGAATCCGCGAACCCGGTGGACGCGGTGAAGAAGGCGGTCAAATCGACCGTCTGGCGCATACTCATCTTTTACATCGGCTCGATCGCCATCGTGGTCACGCTGCTGCCCTGGAACGACGCATCGGTGGCCAAGAGCCCGTATGTCGCTGTCATCGAGCTGTACGGAATTCCCGGCGCGGGCGTGATCATGGACGTCGTCGTGCTGACCTCCGTGCTTTCCTGCCTGAACTCCGGGCTGTATACCGCCAGCCGGATGATCTTTTCGCTCTCGCGCCGCGGCGATGCACCGAGGGCGCTGAAAAAGATTTCCCGGCGCGGTGTACCAGCAGCGGCGGTGCTGGCCTCGACAGTCGTCGGCTTCATCACCGTCGGCCTGAATTACGTTGCCCCGGACACGGTTTTTCTGTTCCTCGTCAATACCTCGGGCGCGATCGCACTGTTCGTCTGGCTGGTCATTGCGCTGTCCCAGCTGATCCTGCGGCGCAGGATGGGGGCCGCCGCGAAGGACCTGCCGCTGAAAATGTGGGCCTTCCCGTACCTGACGTGGCTCGCCATCGGAAGCATCGTGGCGCTGCTCATCGGCATGATCGTGCTGCCGGATACGCGGGAGGCGCTGCTGCTGTCCGCCGGGCTGGCGGCCGTCGTCGTCGCCCTTGGTCTGTACCGGTACCGCGGCGGCAGGGGGCGCTCTGCCATGGTGGTACCGGGCGCGCGGACCGCCGAGCCGGGATCTCATTCGGCTGCCGAAGAAAGTCCCGATCAGGAATGGGTCAATACGGAACGGCCCGACCATGAACCGGTCGACATCGGAAGGTAGGCCGGTGCCGGTTGCGGCAGCGGCGCGAACAGGCAGCACGGCGGGGTGTGGTCAGCGGCGCGCGGACTGCGTAGCGTAGGGCGCAAGGACAGTTGTCCTGCCGGGTCGACGCGAGGAGTCAGCGATGGATGGTCAGCAGATACATCAACGGATTCAGGAGCTGGTGGAGCAGGAGCAGGAACTTCGGGAGACGGCCCCGTCCGAGGGGGAGTCGAAATCCCGCAGCAGCGAGCTTCGGCAGCTCGAGGTGCAGCTGGACCAATGCTGGGATCTGCTCCGGCAACGGCGGGCGAAGCTTGACGCCGGGCAGAATCCGAACGACGCCGCCGTGCGTCCCGCGGATGAAGTGGAGGGTTACCGGCGGTAGCGTCCCAGAGGCCCGTGAAAGACGGGTCGTGACCGGGAGGCAGGGGCGCCCCCGCGGCGACGATGCTGGGCCGCACCTGCTTCGCGGGGGCGCCCCGTCGTCACGGCCGGCGTCGTGCAGGGGATCCCTAGGCCGCCGTTATCTCGGTGATTTTGCCGCGCGCCAGCCGGAATTTGCGGTCCGTCTTTCCGGCCAGAGCCTGGTCATGGGTGACCACCAGGATGGTGGTGTTTTCCTCGTGGGACAACGAGCGCAGCAGATCGATGATGAGTTCGCCCGTTTCGTCGTCGAGGTTACCCGTCGGCTCGTCGGCCAGAATCAGTTTGGGCCTATTGGCCAGCGCGCGGGCGATCGAGACCCGCTGCTGCTGTCCGCCGGAGAGCCTGTTCGCCTTCCTGTAGTGAATGTCCTCGGTCAGTTCCACCTGGTTGAGCAGCTCGGCCGCGCGCACGCTGCGCTCGGCCCGGGACATGCCGGCGAATTCCATCGGCAGCATGACGTTTTCCTCCGCCGAGAGGTTCGGGATCAGGTTGTACTGCTGGAAGACGAAACCAATGTCATCGCGGCGGTAGGCCGTCAGTTTGGAATCGGGCAGCTTGCTGATGTTGACGTCATCGACCAGCACGTCTCCGGAGGTGGCCTTATCCAGCGCACCCAGCAGGGACAGCAGCGTGCTCTTACCGCTTCCGCTCTTGCCCAGGATGGCCGCAAAGGTCCCCTGCTGCACCGTGAAGGACACGCCGTTGACCGGTTTGATGATGTGATCGCCCGACTTGAAGGACTTGACGACGTCTTTGACTTCCAGCATCTCTTACTCTCCTCGCAGAACTTCGATGGGACGGATCTTGGCCGTCAGGAGCGCCGGAATGAGCGCGCCGAGGGCTGCAATAACCAGGATGCCGAGGACTCCCAGGACCAGGGTCTGCCAGCCCAGGGATGTACTGACGGTGCCGATCAGCTGACTCGCGCCGGCAAACGCGCCCCGGCGACCGCCCGGGACCGCAGCGCCCCCGCCGAATCCTCCGCCGGCGGCCTGCCCACCGGCAGCGAAAGCCGCGCGGCGACCGGAGCCGGCCGCCGTCGTTGTGCCCGTGTTGCCGGAGACCAGCGCGCCGACGATCGAATTGCTGCTGAAGGAAGCGATCACCGCCCCGACCACGGAGCCCATGATCACCAGCACCAGCGCCTCGAGGACGAACTGTACGCCGATGCTGCGGTTGGAGGCACCGATGGCCTTCAGCACGCCGATCTCCTTGCGGCGTTCGCGGACCACCATGATCATGATCAGCAGCACGATCAGGCCGGCCGTGGCCAGGGCGGCGATAAAGCCGATCAGCGAGATGTTCTGCACGCTCGACAGCGAACCGATGGCCGATTCCAGGTTGGTGGAACCGGCGGTGACGTCCACGCGGGTGCTCCCCAGGGCGGACGCCAGCGCCGTCTTGGTGGCGTCAACGTTGTCGATGCTGTCCACGTTCACGGTGATGGTGCTGATTTCGCTGGTCTGCCCGGTCAGCGTCTGCGCGGCCGCCAGCGGAAGGTAGATGGCGTTGTTGTCGAAGGCGGTGCCGGCGTCGAAAATTCCGGCCACCGTCATGGTCCGGTCATTGACGGTAAACGTGGAGCCGACTGTCAGGGAGTTCTTGGCGGCCAATGTGCTGCCCACCAGCGCCTGCGCGGAGCTGCCGGCGAAATCGTTCAGCGCGGCGCCGCTGGTGATGTTGATGGCTGCTCCGGCGGCGGTGACTGAGCCGTTAATGCCGGTGGCCTCGATCGGAATGCTGAACCCGGCCCTAGCCGCGGACGTCGCGTTGCTGGACGAGGTGGAGGGCGAGGCGTTGGCCGTGGCGGGACCGTTCTCCCGGGCGCCCAGGGTTCCCGGGTCAACGGCGGAGACCAGGCTGGTGGTGCCGTTAGCGGCCCGTCCGCCGGGGCCGGCCCCCTGGCCTCCCAGTGCCGTGCCCGACGCCGCGGTGGTGCCGGAGTTGCCCAGCCGTAGCGTGAGCGTGCCGGTGACCGAGCCGACATGCGCGACGGACTGCGCGGTGGTGATATCGGCCGTGGTCAGGGGCTCGCCGCCGCCCTGGCCGCCGCGTGAACCGGCCGGGTTTACCGTCAGGTTGTTGCCGACGGACGCCTTCAGCGAGGTGATCTTGTCCGCCACCGCCTGATTGGCCACGAGCATGGACAGTGCCAGGCCGATGGCGACGGCCAGAATAACGACGACGGCGCCGCTGCGGACCTTGTTGCGGAAGGCATTGCCCACACTTCGGGCTAAAACACTCATAATTGCTCCAGAGGTTGGCGGCGCCCTGGCGGCGCCCGTTGTCCTTCATGATTGCGCCCGCAACCGTGGAAGTGCTTTCGCGATGCTGTGCCCGGGCTGTGAACCGGTGGATCTGCCGGCGGCATTATGGTCGCCGGGCTTGCTCACACCACCGTGGGCAACGCCTCATAATCCGCACAGCCGCTGGCCGTTAGACTTGATGCAGACGTCCGCCCGCCAGCCTTGATGCAGACATCTGCCACCCAACATGCCGCCAACACAACCGCGGACAATGCCGCCTACCAACGCCGCGGACAACGCCGCCAACCAATTGAGGGTCTCTTGTCAGAATTCACTGCCCGGTTCGCTTCCGCAGCGGAGATTGCGGACTGGGATGCCCATGTCACCGCGAACCCCAAGGGCGGCAACCTGCTGCAGTCCGAGGCTTTCGCCGCGGTCAAGGGCAACTACGGCTGGAAGCCGTTGTACCTGGTGTACGAATCCGCCGGCTACCGCAGCTACAATCTGGTGCTGGAAAAGTCGTTCCCCGTGCTCGGCAGGCTTTGGTATCTGATCAAGGGACCCGACGCCGCCTGCGTTGCGGACATTCCCGCCATGATGTACGCCACGGCCGACTTCATTAAGGCGGCCCGGCTGAACGTCTTCGCCGTGAAGATCGAACCGGACATCGTCGACGGCGACAGCGCGCGTGCCGTTCTCGCGGCTGCCGGCCTGATTAAGACCTTCAACCTGCAGCCCAACGACAGCACCGCGATTCTGGACATCTCACCGGAAGAAAACCAGCTGCTGCGCAATCTGCATTCGCGCGGCCGCAACGCGGTCCGGCGCGCCCTGCGCGAGTGCGTCGAAGTGCATCAGGTGGAGCCGACCGAACAGAACCTGACGGCCATGTACGCACTGATGGCGGGCACCATTGCCGAAAAGGGGAGCACCCAGATCCGGGACTACGGCTATTACAGCCAGTTCTGGCAGGGCTTCATCAGCCGGGGCCAGGGCCGGCTCTACTTTGTCTTTGAGGACGGCAGGCCATCGGTCGGTGCGTTTGTGATCAATTACGGACACAAGGGCACGTACAAGGACGGCGGATCGCTGCAGAAGCGCTCGCAGTATGGGGATTCGCATCTGGTGCAGTGGGTCGCGATCAATGCGATGAAGGACCTCGGCGTCACCGAGTACGATTTCTGCGGGACGCCGCCGGCGGACCGGTTGAAGGATCCATCGCATCCGCACCACGGGCTGGGGATGTTCAAAACCAGCTTCACGAAAACGGTGACTGACTTTGTGGGCTGTTACGACCTGGTGATCAGGCCGCTCACCTATCGGGCCTGGACCGTGGCCGGTGAACGGATCTTCCGGCAGCTCTACACACGCCGGGCGGGAAAGCAGTTTTACTGAGGCGGCAGCAGCAGCAGCAGTACCAGCAACAGCACCAGCACCAGCAACAGCAGTAACGACGGCGGACGGCGGACATCAGCCGTCGGGAAGGGTCAGATGAGCGACAGGACACAGGACAGGAAACGCCCGGTGCCGCATCCCGGAATGATTCCAGTGGTGCCGGCAGCGAAGCAGAACTACGCGGCACGGAACGTGCTGCGCAAGCTCGTCCAGGGCGAAGCGCCGCCCACCGCTCCGATGAGCATCGTGGAACGCCTCGCCGGCAGCCCGTATGCGAATCCGATGATCCAGGTCGGCGGGGTGGATGCTTCCGCCCGCAAGACCATCGATTTTGCGCTGCACCTGGCCGAAACGATGTTCCGGTACGGAGCCGGGGCGTTGGAGGTGGAGACCAGCATCATTGCGGTCACCGCCGCGCTGGGGCTGCGCAACATCGAGGTCGACATCACGAACCAGTCGGTCATCATCAATTACGCCAAGAAGGATGCCACCCCCATCACGCTGCTGCGGGTGGTGCGGTCCTGGACCAACAACTATGCCGGACTGTCCCTGGTGCACGAGCTGGTCACGGACATTGTCTCCGGCGGCGTGGGCCGCGACGAGTCGTATCGCCGGCTGGATGTCATTCTCAGGAGCCCGCGGCCCTTCCCGCGCTGGATGGTCACGCTGGCGGAAGCCGGATTCGCCGGGATCGTCGTGGCGGTGATCGGCGGCACGGCCTTCGGCGCGCTCGTCGCATTGCTGAGCTCCCTGCTGGTGGGACTACTGGCCCGCACGCTGGGCAAATGGCGCGTGCCGGACTTCTTCACCACGGTGGCCAGCGCCTTTGTCGTGACCGCAATCGCCTTGGCCTGCTCCATGCTGCACGTCCCGCTGACGCCGGCCACGGTGGTTGCCGGCGGCATTTTGCTGCTGCTGCCCACCGGCCGGCTCGTCTCCGCCGTCCAGGATGCCATCAATGGCTTCCCTGTGACCGCTGCGGGCCGGTTTCTATCCGCGTTCCTGACCTTCGGTGCGATCGTCTCGGGTATCTCCGCTGCCCTGGTCTGCGGGTCACTTTTCGTCTCCGGGCGGCTGGACGTGGCGGAGCCGCTGTCCGGCACTCTGCCGTTGTGGATCGCGCTGCCGCTGGTGCTGCTGGCCTCCGTGGCCATCGGCATCGCCGAGCAGACCAAGCTCAAGCTGCTGCTGCCGACCGGACTGATCGGTCTGTTGGGGTACTGTGTCCTGCTGATCGGCACGGCGGCCGGACTCGGGGACAGATTCGCGCCCGCCGTGGCCGCGGTCGCCGTCGGCATGGCGGCCCGCTTCGTGGCGCTGCGGATGGGCGCCCCGCAGCTGGTTGTGGCCGTTCCTTCCATCATTTTCCTGCTGGTGGGGTTGTCCATCTTCCGCGCCATGTTCGTCATGACTATCACTCCGGAAGCATCGGTGGAAGGTGCGGTGGGACTGTTCAACGCACTGATCATCATCCTGGCGGTGGCCGCCGGCGTGGTGCTCGGCGATAATTTGGCGCGTCCGCTGACCCGCGGCCAGGGGAGCAACGAGAAGCGGCGCAACCGGCGACGCTGACGCTAACGGCGGCTGGTCGGCTGGTCGCCGCCGTCGTCATTTGAGGAAGTCGTCACTTGAGGAACCTGGACATCCGCCGGTCCGCGAGGATCCTTCCGCCGGTCTGGCACGTCGGACAATACTGCAGCGATGTGTCCGCGAAGGAAACCTCCCGAACCTCGTCCCCGCAGGCCGGGCAGGCCTGTCCGGTGCGCCCATGGACCCGCATGCCGGCCCGCTTCGTGTCCTTCAACGCGGCCGCCGGCTTTCCCTGCGCCGATTCAACCGCCACCCCGAGTACGCTCCCGATGGCGTCGTACAGCGCCCTGACGGCAGGCTCGTCCAACGATCGGCCGATGGCGAAGGGCGACAGCCGGGCGGCGTGCAGAATTTCGTCGCTGTACGCATTTCCGATTCCGGCGATCACCTGCTGATCCCGCAGCAGACCTTTGATCTGACCCGAGCTAGCGGCCAAGATCCCGGCCAGTACCGGATAGCTGAAGTCCGGGCCGACCGCATCGGGCCCGAGCCCGGCGATGCCGGGGACGTCCGCCGGATCGCGGACAACGTAAACCGCCAGACTTTTGCGCGTTCCGGCCTCGGTCAGATCCAGGCTCCGCACGGCGGAATCCTGTTCGAAGGTCAGCCGTACCGCGATGGGTCCCTTGCCTGGCCGCAGCGGAGTGTTGGACGGCGTTTCGGAGTACCGCACCCAGCCCGCCTTTGCCAGGTGAAAGATCAGGCGAAGCGGGTCCGGGTCCGCGGGCGGCGGAGCGGAGAACGACAGATCGATGAATTTACCGTGCCGTGTCGCGGCGGTGAGCTGCAGCCCCGGCAGGTCCGTATAGGAAGGATCGGCCGTCTTCAGTGCCGCGGACGAGAGCACCTGCACCCGCGCCAGCGTGGCGCCGAGCAGATGTGTCTGCAGAAAGCGGATCAGACCGGCAATTTCCGGGAGTTCTGGCATGCAGCCATTCTGCCCCAGCGCGGGACTTCGCTGAAGTGTGCGGCGTCCCAAAGCTCGGGCGTCCTGAAGCTCGGCGGGGTCCTGAAGCTCGGGGCGTCCCTGATCAGTGGTCAGATCAGGGTTTAGAATATTCCGATCGGCAGTTTCTTTTCGGCCTGGAAACCGTCTTCGTTGCGGCCACGGGCCCAGTAGCCGGACAGCGACACCTGGGACTTCTGCAGTCCGTGCCCCGCGAAGAAGACCTTCCTCAGTGCCTTCATATATTCGCGCTCGCCGTGGGCAAAGATATCCACCGTCCCCTCCCTCCACGTCGCCGCGGCCACGGCGTCGATCAACAGGGAGCTCGTACCGGCGGGCTCGCCCGCGCGGAGCAGCCAGAGAAGTTCCATTCCGTGCGGTGCGGCAATGTCCTGGATGTCCGGTTCGGCGTCGACCTCCAGGAAGGCCTGGCCCACGGCGTCCTCCGGCAGCGCTTCGATCGCCGCGGCGATGGCGGGTATCGCTGCCTCGTCGCCGGCGTACAGATACCAGTCGGCGTCCGGATTTGGGGCGTACGCCCCGCCCGGCCCGGAGACGATCAGCCGGTCACCGGGTTTGGCTGCCGCGGCCCACGGCCCGGCCAGCCCCTCGTCGCCGTGGACGACAAAATCGATGGTCATTTCCTGGTCAACCGGGTTTACCCAACGGACTGTGTAGGTTCGGGTGGACGGCCATTGTTCGCGCGGCAGGGTGTCCCGCAGGGCAAAAACGTCAACCGGCTCCTGATATTCGACGCCGGGCTGCGGGAAATGGAGCTTGACATACATGTCGGTGGAACTGTTCGCAGTGAAGTCCGCGAACCCTGCACCGCCGGCGACGACACGCACCATATGGTCACCAAGCCATTGCGTCCGCAGCACGGTCAAGGTCGCTTGGGGACGGGGTTTTACGGCGCGGGCAATTGTCATGCAGGGCTCCTCGGATCGGCGCGGGCAACCCCGGTTCGGGCGTTTTGCCGCGGTGAGGGCACCCTTATCAGCCTATAGCGGGAGGAGGGACCAGTCGACCGGGGCCGCGCCCTGCGCCAGCAGCAGCTCGTTGGTGCGGCTGAACGGGCGTGATCCGAAGAATCCGCGGGATGCGGACAGCGGGCTGGGGTGCGCGGAGACGACGACGGCGGTATCGCCGAGCAGCGGCCGGAGCCTGAGTGCATCCTTGCCCCACAGTACGGCCACCAGCGGTGTGGCCCGGGCCGCGAGCGCGCTGATTGCGGCATCCGTGATGGTCTCCCAGCCCTTTCTCCGGTGTGAGCCGGTGGCGCCCGGCGCGACGGAAAGTACCCGGTTCAGCAGCATCACGCCCCGGTCCGCCCACGGGCTCAGATCCCCGTGCTGCACCGGAGGGATACCAAGGTCCGACTGCAGCTCCTTGTAAATATTGGCCAGGCTGCGCGGTAACGGCCGGGTGCGGCGGTCCGTGCAGAACGCCAGCCCAACCGAGTGCCCGGGCGTGGGGTACGGATCCTGACCCGCAATCAGCACCTTGACGTCCGCCAGCGGGCGCTCAAAGACGCGCAGGATGTGGCCGGGACGGGGCAGGAAGCCGCGTCCGTCGTCGTACTCCTGTCGCAGAAAGCGGCCCATCCCGCGCAGCTGCTCTTCGACCGGCTGTAGGGCCGCGGCCCAGTCCGGAGCCATTGCCGCAAGCGGGTCGTCAGCGAGCCGGTCGAGTCTGGCTTCCTCGCTGGCCGGCCATCGGCCGGCTCCGGGCTGATCGGAGTCCGGTAGATCGGACTCGCGCGGATCGGAATCGGGCAGATCGAACAGTGCGTCGGAATCGGTCACACACCCATTCTGGCCGACCGGCGGCGGTCGTGCCGTATTTCCTCAAATGACAATGGTGTGATTCGCACTTATCATGGGAGGACCTGACTTAGTCTGAATCTTCAATGGAGTGTGACGTGGCTGAACCTGCACCAATGCGCGGTACCCCGGTGCATACAGGCACCGATGCGGCGCATGTCGGCAGGTCCCTCGGCGAACGCGAGACGCAGATGCTGGCGCTGGAACGGCAGTGGTGGAAATACGCCGGGGCCAAGGAACAGGCCATCCGCGAACTCTTTGATATGTCGGCCACGCACTATTATCAGATCCTCAACGCGCTGATCGATACAGAGGACGCGTTGGCCCACGATCCTATGCTGGTCAAGAGGTTGCGTAGACTACGTACGTCGCGTCAGAGGGCCAGGACGGCCCGCCGGCTGGGAAACTGACGCGAAGCCACGTGCAATAAATCACAAGGACGCAGTAGCCACATGAGCAAACACCCGCGGGACGAGTTCGACAGAGTCCCCGAAAATTCGTCGCGCCGCGGGGTTCACCGCAATTCCATTGATGCGCCCAAGGCCGCCCTCGCGCCGCTGATTGTCTTCGGTGTGGTGGCCTTGATTATCGGCGCCGCCGCGTTTTTTGTGCTGCCGAATTTCGGCTTCGGTGCCCCTTCCGATAACTCGGCATCGTCGTCGGCCGCGCCAACAACGGCGCCTGCGTCGTCGAGCGCACCCGGCACACCGTCATCGAGTGCGGCGGCCGCCCCGTCACCACGCGCGGCGGCCGCTCCGTCACCGAGCGCGCCGTCCGCTCCGCCTGCCGCAGCCATAGACAAGACCACGCCGATCAGCGTGCTCAACGCCTCCGGTGTGGTCGGACTCGCCGCGAAGTACGGTGGAATGGTCAGCGGTGCCGGCTGGCCGGTCAGCCAGATGGGCAATTGGGCCGGCGCCGCGCAGCCCAGCTCGGTCATTTTGTACCAGGGAGCCGAGCAGAAAGCCAATGCCGAAGCCCTCGGGGCATTGCTGGGGATTACGCGGGTGACAGAGACCGCGCAATTGCCGATTCCACTGGCCGTTGTCCTTGGCACGGGCGCTCTGTGACGCCCGCGGGCGCTGCGACACCCGCGGGCGCTGCGACACCCGCGGACCCTGCGACACCCGCACGGACGGTCGATCAGGAACCCACGGCGGCTCTGGTGCGGCAGCGGAACCGGGTCCGGCGCGCCGGCGCGCGGCGCCGCGCGCTCGGTATCCCGCTTGCCGCCGTCGTGCTGGCCACCGCTGCCTGTTCCGGGCCGTCCGGCAACGCGCGGACCGCCAAGGTCGAGGCCAGCGGCGACGGCGTGCTCCGGGTCGGCCTGCTGCTGGACAGCTCGGGCGCCCAGAGTTTCATCAACGATTCCGAGCAGGCCGCGGCGAAGCTTGCCGTCAGCCAGATCAATGCCAGCGGCGGGCTCAAAGGCAAACCGGTGGTGCTGCTTCCGGCCACGCCGGGATCCGATAGCCGGGTGCAGGCCGAGAACATGGTGGCAGCAGGCGCCGACGTGGTGATAGGACCGACCGATTCGTCCAACGCGCCGGCCGCCATCGATGTGCTGAGCAAGGCCAAAATTACACTCATCTCGCCGGCGAACACGGCTCCTGAGCTGAGCGGCATCGGAAGCGGCGGGTACTACTTCAGGACCCAGGCTTCGTCCACCATGCAGGCACAGGTGCTGGCTAAACGGGCTGTCGGCATCGGTGCCAAGGTGGCGGTGCTGCATGAAAGCGGACGCTATGGGACGGACGTTGCCAAGGCCGTCTCGGATGCGCTGAGGAAGACCTCGCACTCCGTTGCAGCCGATGCCCAGGCCAAACCGGGCGCGGAAGCGGATGCGGTGAAGGCGATTAAGGATGCGGCGCCCGATGCGGTCATCGTGGTGGCCCGCGGCGATGGGCAGGCCATCCTTGCCGAGCTGGCGAACGCCGGGATTCCGGGGTCCAAGCTCGTGCTGAGCGACGGTGCTACGGGAAATTACGGTACCGCGCTGGCCTCGGCCGCGCTGAAGGGTGCCACCGGGGTGCTGCCGGGAATCTTCCCGACGGCGGAATTCCAGCAGCAGCTGGTGAGCGTCTGGCCGGCACTGAAGGACATGACGTTCGCTGCCGAAACGTATGACGCCGTGATGCTGGCGGCGCTGGCCGCAACGGCTGCGGACGACGATGCCGGGGCATCCATCGCGGCCAAGCTGCTGTCCGTTTCGGGAGGCACGATTGACGGCGACGCCGCGGGGGTGCCCTGCACCGGGTATCCGGACTGTTCGGCGCTGCTGACGCAAAAGAAGCGCATCGACTACGACGGCATCTCCGGTGCCATCAACTTCGACGAGCACGGCGATATCACGTCGGCAGACTACGTTGTCTACACCTACGGAGCGGACAACAAACCCGTGATGAGCGGGACGGAAAAGGTGACGGCGCCGTAACCGGCGGCCGGGAGGCCAGCGGCAGGCAGGTCCGCGGCCCGGGTACTGGTTTCGCTGCCCGGGTGCGCCCTTCCCAGCGCCTAGTTCTGCTGGACCGCGCGGACCGCTCGGGCGGCCAGCGGGCCGATGGGGCTCTGCGCCAGATTGGACAACAGCTGCTGCGGGCCATCAAACACTGCCACGGCGCCGGCGTCGGTCAGCTCGGCCTCACTGGTGCCGCCACAGGTGAGGCCAATACATGGGATCGAGAGTTTGGCGGCGGCGTAAACATCCCACACGGCATCCCCGACAAAGACCACGTTTTCCGCGTCAAGATGCCCCGCCCGCAGGGCTGCGGCCAGGATATCCGGGGCCGGCTTGCACTCCTGGGCGTCGGCGGCGCTTGTCGCGGCGTCAATGCTGGCATCGGCATCGAGAGCCGCCCGCAGCACGGTGAGCTCGTCCTGCTTCGCCGACGTTGTCAGGACGACGGCCAGCTGCGCGTCCGCACATTGGACCAGCAGATCCTTTGCCCCGGCGAAGGGTCGTAGGGACGGCCAGTGAGCGGAGAAAATGGCGCCATGGGCCGCTTCCAGTTCAGCGTCCCTGGCCTCATCCCTGTCGGGACCGAGTAGATGGCCGATGAGTTTGTCCGCGCCCATCCCCACCGCGCGGTGAATGGACGCCATGGGGACGTCCAGTCTGTAACGCCGGAACGCCTGCCACCACGCGATCGTGTGCAGATAACTGGAGTCAACCAGGGTCCCGTCGACATCGAAGAGGACGCCGAGCTTCTTTTCACCGTGCACAGTCATGATGCCTCCCCTGGGTTCCGGCCGCCGCAGGCTGTGCCGACGACCTGTTCTTACGCTACGCCGTCGACAATCAGCGCCAGTAGCGCTTTCCCATAGGCCTCTGCTGGGTCGGTGTCCGCGTAGAGCCTGACCGTACCCTGTCGCCGAACCTCTACGACAAACACAATGTCACCGGTGGCGAGGATTTCCCGTCGCAGCGCCGTAAAGGTGCCCGCCAGCAGGTTGCGGAGCTGATCCTCGCGGGGGAGCCAGAGCGATTCCTCCATCGTGACCGAGTCCAGCGCCCATTCGGTGGTCCCGTTCATCCCCAGCACTGTGCCGGTGGGGTAGGCATGGGCCTCGATCGTCATATTGCTGACCACAAAGACCTCATTGGCGTCGAGCACATCGGGACTGTCGATCAGCCGTTCGATGCAGAAGTTGTCTCCGGATGCCGGGACCCAACGCAGACCCGACCGTCGCAGTGCACGGGCCAGTTCAGTGGAGATCATTTCCCGGCCTGCATCCGGCGCGGCGTCTGTGGCGCTGCCTCTGCGTTTCCGGTCGCTCCGCCGACAGCATCCGCATCCGGCTCTCCTTATCTCGGCAGCAAGCAATTCTGACGGCAAGCTGTCCCGGCAGCAGGCTTCCTTACTGATAGTAAGCAAGCCTATGGTCGGCACGTACCGGGAGCAAGGGTACAGCGGGAATGTTCAGGCCTAGGATGATGCCTAAGGACAAGTATCGGAACCAGTGTTACGGAACATCCATGCCGGCCCAATGCCAAGGCGGTCCGTCACACCGGATCCGCGATATCGGACAGGAGAGTCGGATCATGAGCACCGAATCCAGCGAACCATTAGCGGGCCTTCCATCCGGGGCTGAGCATGGCGCGCACGAACCAGACGTAACCGAGCCTCCATATAGTCCGAACGCTTCCGCCACGGACATGCCGCGTGGGACGGGTGTAACCCGCGCGGCAGCTGTCTGGGTCGCCGTGGCCGTATCACTGGCCGTCCTGGTCCTGCTGATTATCTTCTTCATCCAGAACCAGGATCAGGTCAAGGTGTACTTCCTTGGCTTGGAAGGATCGCTGGCTCTGGGGATTGCGCTGTTTATTGCAGCCGTCGGTGGCGGAATCCTGGTGGCCCTTGCAGGCGGAGCGCGGATCATCCAGTTGCGGATACAGGGACGTCGAAAAAGGAAGCTGGAGAATTCTTAGACGAAATGGCTGGTAGATAAAAACAGCTGCCGACGGGAACGGTTGGTAGATGAGAACGGCTGCCGGCGGGAACGGTTGGTAGTCGGTTCCCCGGCATCAGTCCCGCAACGGGATACCGTTGGCATCGCGTCTGAAGTTTTCGGATCCGGTCAGGATCAGAATGCCCTCAATAATGCCCCAAATCCAGCTGACCCACGAGAGCGTGCCCACGGACAGCACCGTAATCAGCAACTGGGCCACGGCCTTGCCGGTAAAGCCAAGATAAAAATTGTGGATACCGAGCGAGCCAAGAAAGATTCCCAGCAGACCGGCCGCAATTTTGGATTTCTGTTCGACGCCCTGCTGACCGTACACCGGCTGGCCGTATGGCTGTTGACCGTATGGCTGCTGAGGGTAGGGCTGTTGACCGGGCTGTTGTTGACCGTACGGCTCCTGGCCGTATTGCGGTTGGACATATTGCGGTTGGCCGTACGGAGGCTGACCGTACTGCTGCTGATCCGCGGGGGGCTGTGGGTACGGCGGCTGACCGTACTGCTCCGGCGCGGCGTGCGGTGCCTTATCCGGTGCGACCTGACCATATCCGCCGTCCTCCGTTTCCGGCGCCTGGTAAGTTCCCGGGACCTGGTTAGGTGAGTCGGGAGACTGATACCCCGGAGTCGCCTCGGACGAAATATTCTCCTGCAGCCCATGGGGGTCGGTCGGATTTCCCTGCTGCGGATTTTCGCTCATTATGGCTCCTGGTGCTGATCCTGATGCTGGTGCGGTGGAAAAATGCGGAAGGGAAAGTATGTCGCCGTTAACGCTATGCCATGACCATGCGGGATACCAGAGGATAGGGTGACGCTACCTCTCCGATTCCATCGCTGCGGAGTTCGCCCCCAGCGCAAGAGAATCCATGCGCTTGCACTCTCCGCGGGTGAGTGCTAATTATTGAGTTAGCACTCTCCGGTGCCGACTGCTAAAAAACGTGACGCGCCGGAGTGAGTGAAGCAGTAACCAGTGTGGTGAGAGCCTGCCGGCCGGCGTATAGAGATCGTCGAGTCCACGGCTCGTCCGTCGCGGGCACCCCAGTCTGGTCCTGAGTTACCAAATGACTGTCCCGAAAGGACTGAAGCCTACATGGCCAAGATCATTGCATTCGATGAAGAGGCACGCCGCGGTCTGGAGCGGGGATTGAACATCCTCGCCGACGCCGTCAAGGTCACCCTGGGGCCGCGCGGCCGCAACGTTGTGCTCGAAAAGAAGTGGGGCGCTCCCACGATCACCAACGATGGTGTTTCCATCGCCAAGGAGATCGAGCTGGACGATCCTTACGAAAAGATCGGCGCCGAGCTGGTTAAGGAAGTTGCCAAGAAAACCGATGACGTTGCCGGAGACGGTACGACGACGGCGACAGTTCTGGCGCAGGCCCTGGTCAAGGAAGGCCTGCGGAACGTTGCAGCCGGAGCCGACCCGCTGAGCCTCAAGCGCGGCATCGAGAAGGCTGTCGAAGCCGTTATCGCCGAGCTGCTGGCCTCCGCCAAGGAAATCGAGACCAAGGAAGAGATCGCCGCCACCGCGTCCATCTCTGCCGGCGATCCCGAAATCGGCGCGCTGATCGCAGAGGCGCTGGACAAGGTCGGCAAGGAAGGTGTTATCACCGTCGAGGAGTCCAACACATTCGGGCTGGAACTTGAGCTCACCGAGGGCATGCGCTTTGACAAGGGCTACATTTCCGCGTACTTCGTCACCGACGCTGAGCGTCAGGAAACGGTCCTCGAGGATCCCTACATCCTGATCGCCAACTCCAAAATCGCCAATGTGAAGGACCTTGTTGCCGTTCTCGAGAAGGTCATGCAGTCGTCCAAGCCGCTGCTGATCATCGCCGAGGACATCGAGGGCGAGGCCCTGGCCACGCTGATCGTGAACAAGATCCGCGGCACCTTCAAGTCCGTTGCTGTCAAGGCTCCGGGCTTCGGTGACCGCCGCAAGGCCCAGCTGGCGGATATCGCCATCCTGACCGGCGGACAGGTCATTGCCGAAGAGGTCGGCCTCAAGCTGGAGAACACCACCCTTGAACTGCTGGGCAGCGCACGCAAGGTAGTTGTCACCAAAGACGAGACCACCATTGTCGAGGGTGCCGGCGACGCCGAGGCGATCGCGGGCCGGGTTGCACAGATCCGTGCCGAGATCGAAAACTCTGATTCCGACTACGACCGCGAGAAGCTGCAGGAGCGCCTGGCCAAGCTGGCCGGCGGCGTTGCAGTCATCAAGGCCGGAGCCGCAACCGAGGTTGAGCTCAAGGAGCGCAAGCACCGCATCGAGGATGCAGTGCGCAACGCCAAGGCCGCTGTGGAAGAAGGCATCGTCCCCGGCGGTGGCGTCGCACTGATTCAGGCCGGGGTCAAGGCATTTGCCAACCTCAACCTGACCGGTGATGAGGCAACCGGCGCGAACATTGTCCGCGTTGCCATCGACGCGCCGCTGAAGCAGATCGCCTTCAACTCGGGCATGGAGCCCGGCGTCGTTGTCGAGAAGGTCCGCGGTCTGCCTGTCGGGCACGGCCTCAATGCAGCAACCGGCGTCTACGAGGACCTGCTGCTCGCCGGCATCAACGACCCGGTAAAGGTGACCCGCTCTGCACTGCAGAACGCGGCCTCCATTGCAGGTCTGTTCCTGACCACCGAAGCTGTTGTGGCCGACAAGCCGCAGAAGTCGGCTCCGGCCGCAGGTGGCGGAGATGACATGGGCGGCATGGGAGGCATGGGCGGCTTCTAAGCCACTCTGCTTAGTCCTGGCGACGAAGGCGCCTTTTGCCACCTCTGGCAAAGGCGCCTTCGGCGTTTAACAGGCCAAAAACACAATCGACTGTGCAGTAGATGCCCGTTAGAGGGCTCAAAGAAGCATCTGTTGCACAGTCGATTAGGGTGGGGCGTCCGGAGCGGGCTCCGGGGTCTGAAAGTATGGATGCATGACGATTGTTGCTGCCGCAGACGGATCTGCCCTTGGAAACCCCGGACCTGCCGGATGGGCTTGGTACGTTGACGATTCCTGCTGGCGGGCCGGCGGCTGGCCGCACGGCACCAACAACCAGGGCGAGCTGATGGCTGTGCTCGATCTCTTCCGGTCCACCAAACACCTGCCCGACGAGCACCTGCGGATCCTCTGCGACAGCCAGTACGTCATCAACTGCATCACCAAATGGATGACCGGCTGGAAGCGCAAGGGATGGCGCAAGGCCGATGGTAAACCGGTGCTCAACGTTGACCTGCTCAAGGACATTGACGCCGCCATCGCCGGACGGGACTACGGCTTTGAATGGGTCAAAGGGCACGCCGGGCATGACTTGAATGAGGCAGCAGACGTGCGCGCCCGCGCCGTAGCCATAGCGTTCCAGTCGGGCGGGGCGGTACCGGCCGGACCGGGTTATCCGGGATCAGCGGCAACAGACGTGGCGCCGGCCGAACGGCGGACCGTGACGACACACGAAGAGCCCGATCTGTTTTCCAGCCTGCTGGACGAGGATTTTGAACCCATGACCACGTCCGTCCGCGACCAAATTGTGACCCTGGAGCAGGAACTGCTGCGTCCGGAGGTCCGCCGGGACGCCAGCCGGGTGGCGGTGCTGCTGCACCCGGACTTCGAGGAGTTCGGCGTTTCCGGCCGGATGTGGACCCGGGATGCGATGCTTGGCATCATCGGTGCAGACCTTCAACCTGATCTGGGCATGGAAGTGCTGGACGTGGATCTGCTGGACGACGCGACGGCACTGCTGACCTACCGGACGACCCGCCACGAGGGGTCCGCTCTGCGCAGCTCTCTGTGGCGCCGGGTGGATGGCCAATGGAGACTGCGCTTCCACCAGGGCACCCCCGAAGCGTAGGCGGGCGTGTGGCCGGTCAGCCGGCGAAGAGCCGGGTGTTGGCGTCTTCGGCCTGCGCGTATTGGGTTGCCGCGCTGGCCAGCGCACGGCTGATGCTCTCCAGTGAGGCTTCGACACGGAGCTGGGTGCCGCGCCAATCGGTGATCAGGGACTGGAAATTTGTGGCCGCAGCGCCCGTCCAGCTGGACTGCAGATCCAGCAGGTTGCGTTGCATGGCGTCCACCTCGGCGCGGATTTGATCGATGGAGCCCTTGACTGCCTGGCTTTTGAGGGCAAGGTCGTCGCTGTTGACGTGGAACTCGGCCATGGGAATTACCTCCTGGACTGGGGTTTTACCGGATCCTTTGAGCCTAGCGGCAGGAACGTCGGGCCTCCATGGGAGACCGCCAAACCGCGGATAACCCGCCCGGTCAGGCGTCTGTGGAGGAGAAGCTACCGGTGCCGTCGGGCCCGTCACCGCTGTATTGGCTGTCCAGCGTGTCCTCCGGGTCGGCGTCGACCACGGCATCTTCGGGTGCCTGGAACGGCAGCGAGATGACCAGCGTTGCGCCGCCTCCCGGGGTTTGTTCCATTCGGACGGTGCCCTCGTGCGCGGCCACCAGTGCCGAGACGATGGCCAGTCCCAGCCCGCTCCCGCCGGTGTCCCTGTTGCGCGACGAATCGGCGCGGTAGAACCGCTCAAAGACCCGTGGCGCCTCCTCTTCGGAAATGCCCGGCCCATGGTCGCGGACCTGCAGCACCGAATGCAATTTATCGTCCGTGCCGGTGACGCCGACCGCAATTTCCACCGGGCTGCTCTCCGGGGTGTACCGCAGGCAGTTGCCCATCAGATTGGCCACGACCTGCCGCAGTTTCGCTTCATCGCCGCTCACCGGCGCACTGGCGGCCGGACCGTCGTTGAGCCCCACCACGGTGATCACACGGTCCGGTGCGGCCGCACGCGCGTCAATCACGGCGTCGTGCCCAAGCAGCAGCAGATCCACCGGCTTGCGCTGCACCGGGCGCTGTTCGTCGATCCGGGCCAGCATCAGCAGGTCTTCCACCAGCTCGCCCATCCGCTTGGCTTCGCTCTCGATCCGTCCCATCGCCGTGGTGACATCGTCGGAGCTCAGCAGGGCACCCTGCCGGTACAGCTCGGAGAAACCGCGGATGGTCACCAGCGGCGTGCGCAGCTCGTGTGAGGCGTCCGCGACGAACCGCCGCATCCGCCGTTCCGACGCCGTCCGGGCGGCGAAGGCGGATTCGATGTGTGCCAACATGGCGTTGAGTGAGCCGGACAACCGGCCCACTTCGGTCGCTGGGTTTTCAATTTCCACCCGGCGGGAAAGATCGCCGGCAGCGATGGCCGCGGCGGTCTTTTCCACCCGGGACAGCGGCACGAATGATCGGGTCACCGTCCACCTGGCGATCATGGTTCCGAGCGCCACCGCCAGTAACGAGACTCCGACGATCACCGTCGCCAGCCGTTCCATGGTGTTGTTGAGGTCCACAAAGGGAAGGCCGACGACGACGTACCCGGCAAAGTTGGTCGAGGCACCGCTGCTGCTCTGGCCCCGGATATTGGCGGGGGAGACAATGATGACGCGCCATGGGTCGCCGCCGGTGGTCCCGGAAACGGTGAAGGGGCGGTCCGCCAGCGCGGTGGCCTGCGGCAGCGAGTAGGAATCCAGTACGGGGTTGTCGCGGCCCGGCCGGTTCTGGGCGAATATGGTTCCGTCCGGGTAGGAAAACCGAACGTAGTACTCGAACCCGAATGGCGAGTCGCCTTTGGCGTCGGCCGGGGTGATGCCGGTTTGCGCGATGGACTTCTGGAAGGTCGTCAGCTGGTTGTCCATCTGTTCCTGCAGGAACGAGCGGAGCAGGATATATGTCGCCCCGCCAAGGGCAAGCATGGACACCAGCAGCAGGGCGCTGATGATGGCCACCAGCTGTGTGCGCAGCGAGGCGTTCTTCCAGGTACGGATCACTGTGCGGCTCCGTTAGCGCTTTTCGGCCGTCCGCAGCACGTAGCCCACGCCGCGCTTGGTCTGGATCAGGGCCGGGGACTGGGGATCGGTGTCCACCTTGCGGCGCAGATAGGAAATATAGGACTCCACAATCGAGGCATCGCCGTTGAAGTCGTATTCCCACACATGGTCCAGGATCTGCGCCTTGGAAAGGACTCTGTTTGGGTTCAGCATCAGGTAGCGCAGCAGCTTGAATTCGGTGGGAGAGAGCTCGATGGTGCGGCCGCCGCGGCGGACCTCATGGGCGTCGTCGTCGAGCTCCAGATCGTCAACCCGGATGACGGCGTCGTCGTCCTCCGTCGGCTGTGTGCGCCGCAGCACGGCACGGATTCGTGCCACCACCTCGTCGAGGCTGAAGGGCTTCGTGACATAGTCGTCCCCGCCCACTGTCAGGCCGGTGACCTTGTCCTCTGTGTCGTCCCGTGCGGTGAGAAAAAGGACAGGAAAATGCCTGCCGGCGGCGCGCAGCCGTCGCGTGACAGTGAAGCCGTCCATATCCGGCAGCATCACATCCAGCACCGCAAGGTCCGGGTTATGTTCCTCCGCAGCGGCGAGGGCCTCGCGGCCGTTGCCGGCGGCGAACACCTCAAACCCGGCAAACCGCAGCGAGGTGGAAAGCAGCTCGCGGATATTGGGCTCGTCATCGACTACAAGTAGCTTCGCTTCTGGTCCAGTCTTTTTCACCATTCCAGTCTCCGATTAGTTGCTGGGAATTAGCTGGACGTACCTTGTGAGTCCACTGTCAGCTTATCCCCAGCTGGCGCGCGGCAGACTGTCAGTGAATCCGGAGCGGACTGCCGATTTCGGTGGACGCGCGCAGCAGAACGGGCATCCGGTCGGCGGTCAGCAGGCGCTGCCGGTCCGCGGGAAGGCCCAGGGCTGCAAGAGCGGCCTGGTGGCCGACATCCTCCAGCGGGATGTGCACCGTGGTCAGCGCCGGGGAAAAATCCCGCAGGGTCTCGATGTTGTCGAAGCCGGCGACGGCGGCATGTCCGGGTACGTCGACGCCGGCGGCGCGCAGACCGGCAATAAGCCCTATCGCCATCACGTCGTTCGTCGCCACCACGCAGAGCGGCCCATGAGTTTCCTGCGCGGCGAGAGCGGCGACGGCGGCGGCCGCCGAGTATCCGCCGTCGCGCCTAAAAGCGCTGCGCAGCACGCGGGCAGAGGCAGCGCCGGTCTGCCGCAAACCCTGCTGCAGGCCGGTGATGCGTGCATCGGAGGTGGCCAGGCCTTCCGGACCGCCGAGGATGACAAAGTTGCGGTGGCCGGCCGCGTGCAGGGCCAAGACGAGTTGGCGTCCAAGCTCCTGGTTCGGCACGGCGATCCCCTGCACCGCTCCCTCCATCCCGGCCGGTACCGCCCCCAGCAGGACCGCTCGCCCGCCGTTGGCGTGGAATCGGCAAAGAAGCTCCGTAAGGCGGACGTTGCCACTGCGGTCGGCTTCGTGAATGTGCCGCGATCCCGCCAGGACAATTGCGTCTGCCCGGCGGCCCGCGAAAACCTCCACCGCTTGCGCCTCGTCCTCCGCTGTTTCGTCCTCCGCTGTTTTGCCGGGCGCTGTTCCTGCTATTGCCGTCCCGTCCGCAGCTGCCAGTAGTACGGTTTTGCCGTGCGCCCGGACGGTTTGCTGGAATCCCCGCGCAATGCCGGCGAAATACGGATCAGCGATGTCGTGAACCACCAGCCCGATCAGCCCCGTCACCGAGGTGGCAAGCGACTGCGCCTGTGCGTTGGCCACATAACCAAGGGACGTTGCGGCGGCTTTCACCCGCGCAGCGACGTCTTCCCGCGGCGTTCGCGCGGAACCGTTGAGCACGCGGGAAGCGGTGGCGAGGGACACGCCGGCGGCCTGGGCGATATCGCGCAGCGTGACGGCGGGCATTATTCCTCCTGTGGGCGGTTGTCGTGCTGTTCCCTGTGGGCGGTTGGTTCTCCGGGCGGGGCCGTGCCGGGACCCTTTCCTCCGTAAGACCAGTAAACCCCATGGCAGCGTCGGCGGCGTGCGACGGGGTCAGGGCGGGGTCTTCGCACGCGCCGGGCCACTCTTGCTAATCCGCCGGGGAAACCGCACAATGGAAACCAGCGGAAAGCGCTTTCCAGCGGCTTGCCAGCTTTCCGCACCTTCCTTCCCCCTGGACAACGGAGAATCCATGACTGAGCAGACCCGAACCATCCGCATCGCCATGAATGGCATCACCGGCCGGATGGGATACCGGCAGCATCTGCTGCGCTCCATCCTTCCGCTGCGGGACAGCGGCTTGGTGCTGGAGGATGGCTCCCGCGTGAATATCGAGCCGATTCTGATCGGCCGCAATGCAGAAAAGGTCCGCGAGCTGGCGGCGCTGCACAACGTGGACCACTGGAGCACCGATCTGGACGCCGTGATAAATGACCACAGCGTCGACGTCGTCTTTGACGCCTCGATGACCAACCTGCGCGCCGCCACGCTGAAGAAAGCCATGGCAGCCGGTAAACACATCTTCACGGAAAAGCCGACGGCGGAGACACTTCAGGAGGCGGTGGAGCTGGCCCGGATTGCGCGTGATGCGGGCGTGACGGCCGGAGTGGTCCACGACAAGCTCTACCTGCCCGGGCTGGTGAAGCTGAGGCGCCTGGTAGAAGAAGGCTTCTTCGGCCGAATCCTCTCCATCCGTGGCGAATTCGGCTACTGGGTCTTCGAAGGCGACATTCAGGCGGCGCAACGACCGTCCTGGAACTACCGCAAGGAGGATGGCGGCGGGATGACCACCGATATGTTCTGCCATTGGAATTATGTTCTGGAGGGCATCATCGGCACGGTCAAATCCGTCACTGCCAAGGCTGCCACGCACATTCCGGCACGTTGGGACGAGCATGGCCGGGAGTACAAGGCGACGGCCGACGACGCCGCTTACGGCATCTTCGAACTGGAGACGCCGGCGGGAGAACCGGTGGTAGGCCAGATCAATTCCTCCTGGGCCGTGCGGGTATACCGCGATGAACTGGTGGAATTCCAAGTGGACGGAACGCATGGCTCTGCCGTCGCCGGCCTTAATAAGTGCGTATCCCAGCAGCGTGGAAATACCCCCAAACCGGTCTGGAACCCGGACCTCCCGGTGACCGATCCCTTCCGGGATCAGTGGCAGGATGTGCCGGCCAACGCGGAACTGGCTAATGGCTTTAAGCTGCAGTGGGAAGAGTTCCTGCGCGACGTGGCGGCGGGTCGCGAGCACCGCTTCGGGCTGCTCTCCGCCGCCCGCGGAGTCCAGCTTGCCGAGCTGGGTCTGCGGTCGTCCGAAGAGCGCCGCACCCTCGACATCCCGGAAATCACGCTCTGATGGCCAGCGCAAAGATGGCCACTGTCATGCTGCCCGATGCAGCCGGCCGGCTGGAATCTGTGGTTCTCAATGAGCCTGGTCCCTGGATTAAACCGACGGGGTTAATCCGCTCCCGCAAGGTCTATGCCGCTGCCCACGTGGTCCCGCTGGCGCTGGCAGAGAACACTCCGGGAAGCCCCGCAGCCATTGATTGGGAGTCCACACTGGCGTTCCGCCGCGAGCTGTGGGGCTGGGGACTGGGCGTTGCCGACGCGATGGACACCGCACAGCGCGGCATGGGGCTGGACTGGCAGGCCACGCAGCAGCTGATCCGGCGCAGTGCTGCTGAAGCGGCGGCCATCGCCACCGACGAGCGCACGGTGCGCGATTTGCTGGCGTGCGGTGCAGGCACTGACCAGCTCGATCCGGGTGCAGCTGAGCGCGGCGATGCCGCAATCGAAGCGGTCCTGACCGCCTACCGTGAGCAGATCGCCGTCGTCGAACGCTCCGGCGCCAAGGTCATCATCATGGCCTCGCGCGCGCTCGCCGCAGCCGCGCGCGGACCCGAGGATTATCTGCGCGTCTATTCAACCCTGCTGGCCGAGGTGCAGGATCCGGTGGTGCTGCACTGGCTGGGTCCGATGTTTGACCCCGCGCTCGCCGGCTATTGGGGGAGCGACGATGTTGCCGCGGCCACCGAAACGTTCCTACAGCTGGTCCGGGCCTTCCAGCACAAGGTGGACGGCGTCAAGGTCTCGCTGCTGGATGCCGAGCACGAAGTCTCGCTGCGAACCGCGCTGCCGGACGGCGTACGGCTGTACACCGGAGACGACTTCAATTATCCGGAGCTCATTGACGGTGACGGGGAACGGCATTCGGACGCGCTGCTGGGCGTCTTCGCCGCCATTGCGCCCGCGGCTTCCACTGCGCTGCAGGCTTACGACGACGGCGAACCGGCGAAGGCGCGCGCGATCCTGGACTCCACCCGGCCGCTGGGCCTGCACATCTTCGCCGCACCGACGTATTACTACAAGACGGGGATCGCCTTTCTGGCCTGGCTGAACGGTCACCAGAGAGGGTTCCAGATGATTTCCGGTCTGCAGTCCGGCCGCAGCTCGGCCCATCTGGTCCAGCTGTTCCGGCTGGCCAACGAGGCCGGCCTGTTGTTGCGGCCCGAGTTGGCTGCGGAACGGATGCAACGGTTTCTTGAGGTCGCGGGGGTGACGGGAGCATGAGCGATTTCAGCCGACTATCCATTAACACCGCCACCATCAAGAATGCCTCACTGGAGCATGCTCTGAACCTGTGCCGGGACGCCGGGCTCGGCCATATTGGGCTCTGGCGGGACAAAGTGGCGGAGGCCGGCCTGGCTGCGGCGGTGCAGCTGGTGAAGGCATCCGGGCTGCAGGTCTCGAGCCTGTGCCGCGGCGGGTTTCTCACCGCCGCCGACAGGTCCGGGCAAGCTGCGGCGCTGGCAGACAACAAGGCTGCGATCCTTCAAGCGCAGGCACTGGGTACCACGGAGCTGATTCTGGTGGTCGGTGGTCTGCCGGCGTTCAGTGTTTCCCCCGGCGCTGTGGACAGCGGGGCGGTTTCCGGCGGCGGGGACAAGGACTTGACGGCCGCACGGGAACGGGTGGCGGACCGGCTCGCCGAACTGGTGCCGTTCGCACTCGATCACGGCGTGCGCCTGGTCCTTGAGCCCTTGCATCCCATGTACGCCGCTGACCGCGCCGTGCTGTCCACCCTGGCGCAGGCCCTGGACCTCGCCGCACCGCACCCTGCCACCGCCGTCGGCGTCGTCGTCGACACCTTTCACCTCTGGTGGGACCCATACCTGCGGGAGCAGATTGCCCGCGCCGGCGCCGAGGGCAGGATCGCGTCCTATCAGATCAGCGATTTTAACCTGCCGATCGCGGCTGATGCGTTACTGTCCCGCGGCTACATGGGAGA
>CAJDTL010000035.1_pt1 | contig 29396 bp, 24 predicted proteins | sample 7389871 | NCBI WGS metagenome assembly CAJDTL01 (sample SAMEA7055650, study PRJEB34461) | soil metagenome | biome: terrestrial ecosystem; feature: Peninsula; material: soil | place: Antarctica | collected 2016 | reverse complement strand
GACGTGGCGATCACCGTCACGGCCCGTTCCACGGCGTAGATCGGATCCTTTGCCGCTCCCTTGACCTGGGCATCGGCGTCTGCCAGCACCTGGATGGACCTGATCAACGCCTCCGCGCTCCAGGCGCCGATGTCCCGCCGAGCGGCATCAACCTGCCAGGCCTGCATACCCAGATCTTTGGCTATCTGCGCCGAACTACCGCGGGCCGAATACACCTTGGCCAGTGTCCTGACCTTCATCGCCAGGGCCGCCACGAGCGGCACCGGGTCCACTCCGGTGGCCAGGGCATGGCGCAGCGAGGACAGCGCCACGGGCGCATTGCCGGCCAGCGCGGCGTCGGCCACCCTGAACGCGGTTGCCTCCACGCGGCCACCATAGTATTTGTCCACCATATCCGTGGACACCGTTGCGGCACCTTCCGAGGAGGGAACATCCGCTATCAGCTGGCTGCACGCCGCCGCCAGCTCCGCCAGGCTGGCACCGACGGCTGCAACCAGGGCCCGCACGGCCTGCGGGTCGATCCGGCGGCCCGCGTGCCGGAACTCCGCGCTGACGAACTCCGCCTTTTCCTGGTCCTTCTTCAGCGGCAGGCATTCCACCACCGGTGCACCGCTGGCTTTGACGGCGTCCAGCAGTTTTTTTCCGCGGGTGCCCCCGCCGTGGTGGAAAACGACGACGACGTCGGGCTCGGGAGCGCCGACGTACGCCAGCGCGTCCGCCAGGAAATCGTCGTTCATGGCGGCAAGCGCCGATACCTCAATCAGCTTCGCCTCGCCGAAGAGCGACGGGCTGGCCAACATGGTGAGCTGACCGGCGGTGTAGGCCGATGCGTCCACTCTGGTGACCTCCAGGTCCGGGGTTTCGACACGGAGTTTACGGCGCAGGTTTTCCATCGCACGTCCGGCAATGAAGTCCTCAGTCCCCTGCACCAGAACGACACTGGCCGATGGGACATCGCGCCAGCTCACGATCCTGGCCTTCCCGGAGGCACCGCGCGCCGCTCCCCGGGCGTCGGCCTTGGGCGCGGCGGAGCTTGTGCCGCGGCCTGCTGCGGGAGCAGTCATCGAAACGTCAACGGCATAGGAGAGGTCATATATCCAGCCTGCCACGCAGCTGTGACATTCCCTAGCCGACGGCTGACCTGCTTTCGGGGTGTTTGTGCTGGCCAGAGTGTTTTCGGGGTGTATTACGCGAGCCGGGCGACCTCGGAGGTGTCATCCAGTCCGCCGGACTTCCATTTGCGTTCCTTCTCCGTCCACAGTCCTCGCGTCTGCTGAAGATGGAAGACGAACTGCACAAGCGCGTGGTGGGCCAGAACGAGGCGATCAGGTCAATTTCGCAGGCCATCCACCGCCTCGCCGGGGTGATCAATATTACGGGAGCACTTCGCGCCGCAATACGCGATCCCCAGATCGCCCGCCAACTCACCGGACTTTGAAAAGACCCCTGGCCAAAGGGACGGTTTCCGAAAAACAGGCGTAGTATTAGTAGCACGTTCTTCGAAAGAAGGACGGGAACGAACAACAAGGAGATACTCAGAACACACTTTGGATCTGATCCAGAGGTGGCCTGCCGGTGACGAGACAGGAAAAACTGAATATCCCGTAAGTTCGGGAGATGATGTCCGTCATAACAGAATCAAAAAGCCGAAGCCCCTCCAGCATAATTTTGCTGATGGGGCTTCCCCTTTGCCCCTCGACAAATGATATCGGACCGGTTGAGCCCCCAAACGCCGAAGGCCAGATTTTCCGCGGTCTGGGCGGCGATGCCATTGTGCTCCCGCAAAAGCTCCACAGCTGAGTCTGAGAGCCCTCGAAGAAGACGGATGAGCAGGCCGATAGCCAGGAAGTCTAGCGGCCTGATCTGCGTATTGGCGCTCCGGGTTGTCGGTTGCCGGCGGGGAGCATCGTCCAGGCTGACACGCCTTCGCGTTGACATTCTTGGCGATGCTCTCGGATGGTTCCGGGACAGGCGGGCGTCAAAGTAGACCATGCGCTCATCCAGAAGAACCCCTGAACCGATAAGTCCGGCGATGAGGGCGTGTGATAGTTGGCGGCCAAAACAAGGTATCCACTGCGTATTCGGTGACGATCTTCGCCGCGACCTTGGCGCTGATGGCTTCCAGATGCTCTGCGCACCGGGGCACCTCCGAGTGCCGGCGCCGGCAATTTTGGCCATGATCTCCTCTGATGAACCCAAATACCGCTGCTGGGAGACGATGCGGGGCTTGCCCTCAACCCGTGCGGACTCCACGGCGTAGTAATACGTTTTGCCGTCCTGTTTCTTGCCCACAATCGAAGGCATATCTGGGTAATAGCAAAAGTGGCTTATCCATTTCACTGCCGGATACTCGGGTCGCCCCTTAATCTAGTCGTAGTCGAGGCTCGTCGCCGCGCGCCAGGCCGGTCCTGCGGCGGCTAGACGAGGCTGGCGGGTAGGGAGCGTGGTCAGTGCACGCCGCCGGGCGTCTTGACGGCCTTGACCGCCCTGGCAGCCCGCCGCGGCCGCAACCTCGGCGACGACCTCGAGGTGATCGGCTTGCTCGCGTCCCTGATCGACCAGGCCGAACGTTTCCTCCCGCGACTCGTCGCCGACGCCCGGGCCAACGGTGCCACCTGGCACCAGATCGCACACCTGCTCGGCACGAGCCCCGACGAAGCCCGGCTGCGCTTCTCACCGCACTCACCCATCGCCGCCGGCAGATGGCCCTACAACTTCTAAAAACCAACCATGAAAAACGAACTACTTACACAGATGACTCGTCGCATCGTTATAAATGACGCTCATCCGGGCCCGCCCGTAGCCGCGCGGCTCGTGCGGTTCGACCACCACCACCACCAGCGTCCCGCCCGACGCGCCGCGCCCAGGCACTCCCGGCTGCTCCCCGTCAAGGAAGGTCGCGTCCACCTCCACCCGCCCGGCGAGCAACTCCCGGCCGGGGCGCACCATCGCGGTCCGGTAGCGGTGCAGTATCGCCCACGCCGTCTGGTACGAGCCCAGCCCGACCAGGCGCCGCACGCCACCGTCGTCCGCCGCTGGCAGCGCGGGCACACCGGCCCCGACGGCCAGCGCAGCCAGTCGAAGTAGTCCATGCACGCCTCGTCGTCGGGGAACCACGCCCTCAACTCCTCGTACGAGCCTGGATAGTGCAGTCCCCGTGTCGGCATCCCATGACCAGATCAGGCACCCGGCAGTGAAATGGATAAGCGGCACCATAAACACCGTGCTAATACTGGGCGAAACGCCCAAAAATCAGAAAATCTCGGAAACTCCCGCTGACAGCGGCCAAAATACTCGTCTGGGGCATTCATCTGACCGGACCTGAGTCCCGCTACAGTCTGGGCACCCCAACCTAACGTGCTCGCGGGTGCCTACCACCACATCACCTTGTGGCCGGTCCGATCAGATGAATACCCCAGATACTCGCTATGGCACCCCGATCGAGGACGCCAACCAAGCCACGGCGGCACCGGCGGCGGCGGCGAGAGCCACCGCACCCGGCAGTCCGGCTGCACCCTGCCACCTTGTCGGTAGCCGGGCCCGCATTCGGACCGCGGCCGCGCCGAGCCGCCGGTGATTCACCGCGCTCCACAACAATGTGACGGTGACAGCAGACAGCACCGCCATCGCGGCAACCCCGGCGGCTCCTTCCGGCCAGGGCAGCGCGGCGCCAGGCAGACCGGAAAAGAACCGTGCCACGAAGGCCACCCATTGTGCGCCGATACCCGAGAGAAAAGTGAATGCCGGTTCCGCCCAGGGGGCCAGCATCAGCGCGCCGAGCCCCAACGTCCCAATCCCGGTCACCAGTGCGATAACCGGTGCCGCCGCCATATTGGCCGGCAGTGAATAGGTCAGCAGTTGGGGCTGCAGCAAGACTATAACGGGAGCGCAGAACAGCTGTGCCGTCAGCGGGACCGCCATCGCCTGGGCCAACCAGTGCGGGAGCCACGCCTGCAGCCACCGGCTGCACGGCTGCCCCACCAGCACCAGGCCCAGGGTTGCCAGCACGGAAAGGATGAAGGCGTAACTTCCGGCCAGCCATGGATCCTCTATCAACAGGCCGACCACGGCGACGGCCAACAGCGCAGAAATCCGTTTTGGACGCCCGGACAGCATCGCCAGTATCCCGACCACTCCCATGAGCGCTGCCCTGAGCACGCTCGGATCCGGTCCGACGACGGCGACGAAGCCGGCCAGGCCTGTCACGGCCAGCCCCGCCGCAAGCCACCTCGGGCAGCGCAAACATCGAGCCAAGTAGATTAGTCCCCCGAGGATCAATGTGCAGTTGGCTCCGCTGACTGCCGTCAGATGGGTCAGGCCCACCCGTTTCATGGCGGCGTCGAGGTCCGCCGGCTGGGATGAACGGTCCCCGGTGATCATGCCCGGCAGCAGACCTCCCGCGTCCGGCCAGACGGTGCCCCACTGTGACTGGGCGGCGTCCCGCCATCCGGCACGGAGTCCGGCCGCCCAGCGAGCCAGGCCTTGCTGAACGGCGATCACGCGGGGTGAAGATTTGGCCGTGAAGTAAGCTGCCGTATCCGCCCCGGCATCCGTGGCCTTCAGTGTTCCCGCTGCGGCAACATACTCCCCGGCTACCACCGTGTTCCAATCGGCACCGCCCACCACGAGCACCGGGGCGGCTGCCTGGAACGACTGCCCGGCCGAGGTCGCCTCGGTCAGGAGCGCCGCCACCATCACCTTCCCGCCGGAACCTGGCGCATTGACTGGATGGGGATCGGACCGCACCAGCAGAACAGCCGTCACGGTACCGGAACCGGCGATCGCCTGCGCGATCGGCCCCCGGATCCTGAAGTCTGCCTGCACACCGGCCACCAACAGAACTGCAGCCACACACGAGAGCACGAGCACCGCCGCCGGAATCACGCGCGGCAGCCTGGAGCGCACGATTCGCGTGGTCCTTCCGCTGTTCCGGTGCCGGCTCTGGTCCGCTGTCTGCACCGTGCCGGCACTGATCCAGCCGACGAGACCCAGGAGTCCGCCCACGATTCCGGCCACGAAAGCGGCCACGAGACCGGCACGAATGGCATCCGGCGCGGGTATCGCTGTGCCGGCCAGCGCCGCCGCCCAGCTGCCCACAGCCGCCGGAACAAGCCGCATGTCGATCCGCCGCGCCGCGTCTGCGGTTCCCCGACCGCCGTCGTCCTGCTGTCCGGTCGTCGCACGGGTCCGTGCCCGCGCCGTGAACCACCGACCCAACTGCGCCGTCCGGCTCAGCCACCGCGAGCGCCTGACAGACCCTGCTGAAGGAACCGATGGACGGTCCCGCACCCGAGGCAGATCCGTCAGCCGTCCGTCGCCCACCGCGGCCTGCAGATAGCGCTGCCAGGGCTGCAGCGGCGCGCGGCCATCCGACGCGGCGCCCTGCGTCTTCCCTTCTCCGGTGGCCCGCTCGTTCGTCACAGCAGCAATGCCGTCTACACCGTCACGAGCGGCAGCAGCGCCGCCAGCAGTTTCGGACCGATCCCGTCCACGGCGTCCAACTCCTGGATGGTGCCGAATTTGCCGTGCTGCTGCCGGAAGTCCACGATCCGCTGGGCCAGCACCGGGCCTACCTTCGGCAGCGTCATCAGTTCCTGGACCGCCGCGGTGTTCAGATTCACCCTTACCGCTGACGGCAGGGCGCCGGGCGGGTTGACGCCGGGCGGGTTGGCACCACCCGACGTGCCGGTGAAGGCACCCGCCGCGGGTGCCGCCGCGGCCTGATCCCGGGTAAGGATCATCAGCTGTTCCCCGTCGGTCAGCACGGCCGCGAGATTGACGGCGTCCACGGCGGCGTCCGGCAGCTCACCCCCAGCTGCCGCGATGGCCTGGTAAACCCGGCTTCCCGCGGGCAGTTCCACCACTCCGGGATGCGCTACAGCCCCCGCCACGTGGATCAGGACGGCACCCCTGTCACTCTTGCCCGGGCTCTTGCCCGTGCCATCCCCCGTACCGGCCGCCGTTCCCGCGGCATCGGCGGAACCGGCCGAACTCGCCGGTGCCCCCGACGGACCCGCCACCGCACTGCTATCGGGGACCTTCACCTTCACCGATGGGCCCGCATCCACGCTCTCGGGCGCCAGCTGCCGGCCCATTGTCGGGAGCAGCAGAACCAGCACTCCGCTGGCCAGCAGGGCGAGGATTATCAGCACCGCGGCCGAACCTACCCGCCAGCGCAGCCGTCCGTCCACTGGATGCACTTCGTCACGATCGCTTTGTGCAGCCCGCGGCGCATCATGGAGCCGCGTGGTACCGGCGGCAGCCGTCTCCCCCGGATCACCCGTTGCCGGGACCTCCCGTGCGGCACCGGCAACAGGAAGGCCTGCCGGGCCACCGGCAGACGAAAGGTGCGCCGGGGCAGGGCGCGGCCTGCCCCGGCCTGGTACGGCCACGATGTCCGGCCCGCTGCCTGCCGTCGGCGGATGCTGCAACAGGGCGCTCAGTCGATGGGCCGGTTCTGTTGCAGGCACCGCACCGCAATGCCTCGCCTGACTGACCATGGGTACCACGCTAGGCATTTCCCTGTGGGGCAGGATGCAGAATGCGCAATCTGTGATCACCACTGGACGCCGCCCCCGTTGTGCAGGACCAGTTCACGAGCACGAGCCACCATCTGGATCCGCCTGCACTTGACCATCCAACACCAACTGCTGCAAAGCGCCGCCGAGTCACTCGGCTTACTCTCCACCGTGCCATTCACCGGACTCGAAACCGTCGCGCACCCCTTGCTCCCTGAACCGATGCTGGAGCTCGACAGCGGCAAATCTCTGCACAGCGCTGACGGACGCAGCCGAAGGCGCAATGCGTGCCGCCCGAGAGGACCCGGCCAACCCCGGAAGATCCCGTGTCGCAGCTCGCCGTGGTGATGCTCGCGCTCTTCGGGCAAATGGAACGCACCTACGCGATCGAACGCGTGCCCCCCCGCCCGCGTCGTAGCCGTTGGCAAAGGCAAACGCCTCGGCCGGCCCAGCGCCGTCGACCCAACAAAGCTCGACTGCGCCGCCCACCTGCGCGACGAAGGACACTCCATCAGGCATATCGTTGAGAAAACCGGCATCAGCCGCCCAGCCTCTACCGAGACCTGTCGCCCCGCCCACCGGACCCCGTGACTGCCGACGTCAAGTTCCCCTGCGTAAAGTGCGCTGTCCCGGGCTGACATGACCGTCCAAGAAGTCAGGATGGTCACCCCATGAAGCCGCGATAGCTGAACCAATGCGCCTGCTTCCGACGCGGTACTGTTCGTCGCTCAGGACTTTGCGCACCGCATCCTACGTGTCGCCCGCAACGACTATCGGGACGGCCGCTCTCCATGGCGTTGTGGATGCCGCCTCCATTGGTGACGTAGACGACGGTCTTGGGCATGAGCTCGGCGTCCGGCAGGAATCCGGCTGCCCGGGCGTTCCCCGGAACCGGTGGCAGATCGGCAGGGGGGCGCTGGCCCTTACTGACCGCCACGATCACATCCTCGTCGGCAAGGGCTTCTAGGGTGGGGCCGATCACGGTGGTGACGTCTTTGTTGGAGACCGTTCCTTGGGCCACGTAACAACCGGATGCGTGCCGTCAAGGTCCCCCTACCATTCCGGCTTCGCGTTGTTGGCCGGGGCGTGCTTGGACGTGGGCCGAAGAACTGCAGGCTACCAGGCGGATCGGAACGTGGGTATTCAAACCCGGGAACCGTGAACTATTCAAGCGGATCAGGGCACCGGCGATCACCGGCCAGCTCGTCCACAACGAAACACAGAGCATGCAGGAAGTTTGCCTGCTTGACGACCAATACATTCCGACCCGCCTGCAGCGGCCGCTGCAGCGCACGGTGCCCCAGGTTCCTGACCCGGCTGCCGACTTCGCAAATCGATTCGTTAGCCCGAATCCGCGTGGCGGTATGGACGCCAGTGCGGGGGCTGTGAGGCACTTGCCGTGACTGCGTTCGTTCAGTTCCCAGTCCGGGCCGGTGGAGATGGCAACCCGATCCAGCGGGCGATAATATCGGCGGTCTGAACCGCACGGGTCAGCGGCGGATCCAGCAATCCGGTGACACGGCCCCTGCGAGTTCAGCTCACTTTGTCCGTGCCGCAGGAGAATGAAGGATCCGGGTTCGGGCCAATATCACCTACCTTCAGAAGCAAAGGCACGAACCCTTAGCCGGCCGGCGGTTCCACCCCGTTTTCCCCCACGATGACGGCGAGGACGCCGAGTCCGGCATGCGCAGCCAGAACAGCCGGCAGCCCGGTCACCGTGATCTCGGACAATTCCGGAGCCGCGGACGTCAACCGCGCGGCAAACTCCCGCGCCTGCGCCTCGTTCCCGAAGTGGTGGACGGCGGCCTTGGCCATCCCTGCGGGCCGGGCGGCGATGTCAGCGAGCACCAGTTCCTCCAGCCGGGCGACGGCGCGGACCGCGGAGCGCACCTTTTCCAGCGGGACAATCCGCCCTTCCTGCACCGACAGCAGGGGCTTGATGGCAAAGACCGTTCCCAGCCAGGAGGCCGCAGGACCTATCCGGCCGCCGCGGCGCAGCTGGTCCAGGCTCGGCACGTAGAAGTAGATACGGGCGGTGGCCAGCTGCGCCGTCGCTGCCGCGGCCACGCCGTTGAGATCGAGCCCGGCGGCGGCGGCCAGCAGCGCCGCCTGCACACCGAATCCCTGCGCCATGCCCGCCGTTTTGCTGTCGATGACGTCGACCTGAAAATCCGTGCGGGACGCCGCCAGCCTGGCCGCTTCCACCGTGCCGGACAGGCCGCCGGAGATATGCACCGAGACCGCTGAGTCGAAGCCGTGCGAGCGGGCGCCAAGATAGGCGCGTTCAAACTGGCCAGGTGACGGGCGTGATGTCCGCACCGGTTTGCCGGCCGCCAATGCCAGCGCGATCGATTCGCCGAGATCGTCCACACCCTCACCGAAGATTTCCTCGCCGACCAGGACCGGCATCGGCACGATGGTCAGCCGGCCGTCGTCGGGCAGGGAATGGGTCCAAGAAAGCGGAAGAGCGGCCGCGGAATCGGTAATGACGGCCACCGACGGGCGGCCGGACACGGGTTCCTGGCCGGGCCGCTTCCGGGCCAGCTGATCGCGCAGCCAAGTCCGGACCACCGGGTCACGCTGCGGCATTTCATGCCTTCCTGTATGGGCGCCGCCCGTCGCGCCGGATGATTCGGCGTGCCGGATGATTCAGCGGGACCGACGGCGGCGAACAGCACCGGCGAACGACGGGCCGGGTGCCTAGGCCGGAACGATGTTCACCAGTTTAGGCGCCCGCACGATCACCGTGCGCACCCCGCGTCCGTCCAAAGCCCGGAGGACGGGCTCCGAAGCGAGCGCCAACGTGCGCAGCTCGTCTTCGGAGATATCCGGGGATACCTCCAACCGGTCACGGACCTTGCCCTGCACCTGTACGACGGCGGTCACAGTGGCCACGACCAGCAGGACCGGGTCGACGGCGGGCCAGCCGGCGTTGGCCACGGATGCCTCATGTCCGAGCGCACTCCACAGATCCTCCGCCGTGTAGGGCGCAAAGAGACTCAGAACGACGGCGACGGTCTCTGCCGCTTCCCGGACCGCTGGGTCCGCTCCGCCGGCGCCGGAGTCGATGACCTTGCGGGTGGCGTTGACCAATTCCATCAGCTTGGCCACCACAACGTTGAATTTGTGGTGTTCCATCAGCTCGGACGCATCGGCGATGGTCCGGTGGGTGAGCGCGCGCAGGGCGCGGTCCCCGGTGGAAGGGTCTGCGCCGACGGGGCTGGAGACGTCATTGCCCAGCCGCCAGGCCCGGGCCAGGAACTTCGCCGACCCCGACGGGGAGACATCCGCCCAGTCCACCTCGTCCTCCGGCGGCCCGGCGAAAATCATGGTCAGCCGGATCGCGTCGACGCCGTATTTATCCAGCTGCTCGCCCAGATCGACGCCATTACCCAGGGACTTACTCATGGCCTTGCCGCCGTTGAGCACCTGCCCCTGGTTCAGCAGCGCACTGAAGGGCTCATCGGCGTCGAGCATTCCCATGTCGTGGATGACCTTGGTGAAGAACCGCGCGTACAGCAGGTGCAGGATGGCGTGCTCTACGCCTCCTACGTACTGGCCGACCGGCATCCAGTCATTGGCCCGCCGCGGATCAAAGGGACCGCCGGTGTAGCCCGGGGAGGTGAACCGCAGGAAGTACCACGAGGAATCGACGAAGGTATCCATGGTGTCGGTGTCCCGCCTGGCCGGGCCGTGGCACTGCGGGCAGTCGATATTGACCCATGCCTCGGCTGCGGCCAGCGGGGACGTCCCCCTGGGCGAGAGGTCCTCACCGCGCAGGTCCGCGGGCAAGGTCACGGGCAGCTGGTCATCGGGCACCGGCACCTCACCGCAGGCACCGCAGTGGATGATCGGGATGGGGGTACCCCAGAACCGCTGCCGGCTCAGCAGCCAGTCGCGCAGCCGGAAGTTCACGAACTTCTCGCCAGTGCCCTGACGCTGCAGGATGTCGATGGCGGCCGGAATCGCGTCGACCTTGGGCAGGCCGTTCAGTTCCCCGGAGTTCACCAGCACACCCTCGCCGGCGGTGGCAACGCCGGAGGCAACCGGGTCATCCGCCCCGGTATCCAGCACCACGCGCACCGGCAGATCGAAGGTCCGGGCGAAGTCCAGGTCACGCTGATCATGCGCCGGCACGGCCATGATGGCGCCGGTGCCGTAGTCGGCCAACACATAGTCAGCGGCCCAGACCGGCAGCTTCTCGCCGTTGAGCGGGTTGATGGCGTAGCGGCCGGTGAAGACACCGGTCTTCTCGCGCTCGGTGGACTGGCGCTCGATTTCGCTGAGCTTCTTTACCCGTTCGCGGTACTCGGTCAGGGCCTCGGCGTGTGCGGGGAGCACCAGGTCCAGGGCCAGCGGCGCATCCGCGGCCACCACAAAGAACGTTGCCCCGTAGAGCGTGTCCGGCCGGGTGGTGAAAACCGGAACCACGTGCTCGGGCCGGTCCGCCGTCGCTTCAATGACGAAGCGTACGTGTGCACCCTCGGAGCGGCCGATCCAGTTGCGTTGCATCGCCAGCACGCGCTCGGGCCAGTGGCCCTTGAGCTCATCCATGTCATCGAGCAAACGGTCCGCATAATCGGTGATGCGGAAATACCACTGGTTCAGGGATTTCTTGGTGACCTGCGTACCGCACCGCTCACAGGCCCCGTTGACCACCTGTTCGTTGGCGAGCACGGTCTGGTCCTTAGGGCACCAGTTGACCGGGGAATTTTTGCGGTAGGCCAGGCCGCGCTCATAGAAGCGAGTGAACAGCCACTGCGTCCACCGGTAATACTCGGGATCCGAGGTCTGCAGCCGGCGTGACCAGTCCACGGAGATGGCATAGCGTTTAAACGACTCCGCCTGCGTGTCGATGTTCGTGTAGGTCCACTCGCTCGGATGGGCATTGCGCGCGATGGCGGCGTTCTCGGCGGGCAGGCCGAAGGAGTCCCAGCCGATCGGGTGCAGCACATCGAAGCCCTGCTGGCGCCAATACCGGGCGACGACGTCGCCCATGGCGAACGCCTCGGCGTGACCCATGTGCAGGTCCCCGGAAGGATACGGGAACATGTCCAGCACGTAGCGGCGCTCCTTGGAGCCGTCGTCGACCGGGGTAAAGACCTTAAGGTCTTCCCAGACTGACGGCCACTTCGCCTCTATTGCCGCGAAGTTGTAGGTGTTTTCGTCACGCTGCTGCGTCTGCTCAGTCTCCGACTGCACGCTCACTGATCCTGCCTTTTCATTGTTCATATGCCACGTTCATATGCCATCTTTTCATCGGATCCTTCCCGGACACACAAAAGCCCCTCGACGAAGCGGATTATCGCAACAAGGGGCCAACGGCAGGGCCAGCCCCGCGCGGGCTTCGATGCCGTGCGGCTAGCTCAGCAGGAGAAAGAAGTACATAGGGCCACTTTAGCGCATCGGCGGGATCCGAAATCGAGTGAGCAGCTGATGCACGATACGGGGCTGTATCGTGCACCAGCTGCTCAGTCGATTCCAGAGGGGCCGTCGATGCGAAGAGGGGGCCGACGATGCGAAGAGGCGGCCGACGACGGAACGTTACCTTACGTCGTCGTCGATCCAATCCATCGACTTCGTCACGGCCTTCTTCCACAAGCGCATCTGGCGTGCGCGCTCGTCCGCGTCCATGACCGGCTCCCAGCGCTTGTCCTCGGACCAATTCTTCGCCAGTTCCGCGGTGTCGTTCCAGAATCCAACGGCCAGGCCCGCCGCGTAGGCCGCTCCCAGCGCAGTGGTCTCAACGACCTTCGGACGGATGACCGGGATGCCCAGGATATCGGCCTGGAACTGCATCAGCGCATCGTTGGCGACCATGCCGCCATCGACCCGCAGGTCCTCCATATCCACGCCGGCGTCCGCATTGGCCGCATCCAGCACCTCGCGGGTCTGGAACGCCGTGGCTTCCAGGGCGGCACGGGCAATATGCCCCTTATTGACGAAACGCGTCAGCCCCACGATGACTCCGCGGGCATCGCTCTGCCAGTAGGGGGCGAACAGGCCGGAGAACGCGGGGACAATGTAGACCCCGCCGTTGTCCCCGACCGTCTTGGCCAGCGTCTCAACCTCGGGCGCCGAAGAGATCATGTCCAGGTTGTCCCGCAGCCACTGAATCAACGAACCCGTGACGGCAATGGAGCCTTCCAGCGCGTACACCGGCTTTGCGTCCCCGAGCTTGTAGCAGACGGTGGTCAGCAGCCCGTTTTTGGAGTGCACAATCTCCTCGCCCGTATTGACGATCAGGAAGTTGCCGGTGCCGTAGGTGTTCTTGGCGCCCCCCTTTTCGAAGGCGGCCTGGCCGAAGGTGGCGGCCTGCTGGTCACCGAGGATACCGGCGACGGGAACCTCGCGCAACAGCTGCGAGGTGTGCACGGTGCCGTAGACCTCGGAGGAGGACTTGATGTCCGGCATCATGGAGCGCGGAACTCCGAAGACCGCCAGGATTTCCTCGTCCCAGGACAGCGTCTCCAGATCCATGAACATGGTGCGGGAGGCGTTGGTGACGTCCGTGATGTGCACGCCGCCGTCGGTGCCGCCGGTCAGGTTCCAGGTGACCCAGCTGTCCGTGTTGCCGAAGATCAGGTCGCCGGCCTCGGCCTTTTCCCGCGCACCGTCAACGTTGTCCAGGATCCACTTGATCTTGGTACCGGAGAAGTAGGTCGCCAGCGGCAGTCCCACCTTTTGCTTGAAACGCTCGACGCCGCCGTCGGCCGCCAGCTCGTCCACGATGGACTGCGTGCGGGTGTCCTGCCAGACGATGGCGTTGTACACGGGCTTGCCGGTGGTCTTGTCCCAGACCACGGCGGTTTCGCGCTGATTGGTGATGCCGACGGCGGCAATATCGTGACGGGTCAGGTTCGCCTTGGACAGCGCCGTCCCGATCACTTCGCGCGTGTTGTTCCAGATTTCCACCGCGTCGTGTTCGACCCAGCCGGGCTTGGGGAAGATCTGCTCGTGTTCGAGCTGGCCGCTGGAGACGATGTTGCCGTCATGGTCGAAGATTATCGCGCGGCTGCTGGTGGTTCCCTGATCGATAGCAATTACATATTGAGACATCGTTGTTTCCTTCTGCTATGCCTGCATTGTATAGGGTGATTGTATTCCTGAGGTACGACAGAGCCTACTTGACCAGCAGCGGCATCACCTGGACACCGATACCGGCCAGTATTCCGCCGATCAGCGGACCGACCACCGGCACCCAGGCGTAGCTCCAGTCGCTGGATCCCTTGCCCTTGATCGGCAGGAAGGCGTGTGCTATACGAGGCCCGAGGTCACGCGCCGGGTTGATAGCGTAACCGGTCGGTCCACCAAGGGAGGCGCCGATGCCGACGACCAGAAGTGCCACCGGCAGCGGGCCAAGACCCGCTGCGCTCTTGCCGAAGAGCAGAATGACGAAGACCAGCACAAACGTGCCGATGATTTCGGTGACAACGTTCCAGCCGTAGTTGCGGATGGCCGGCCCGGTCGAGAAGACGCCCAGTTTTGCCGCCGCGTCCGGCTCGGCGTCAAAGTGCTGCTTGTAGGCGAGCCAGCAAAGGACGGCGCCGATGATGGCACCGAGCATTTCGCCGCCCAGGGAAGTGAAGACGCTGGCGGCGTTTACCGCGACGCCGGGGGCAAATTCCTTCGCTCCGCTGACCAGCACACCAATGGTCACCGCGGGGTTGAGCTGGGCGCCGGACTTGGCCGCGACGAAAACGCCGGCCATCACGGCAAGACCCCAGCCAAAGTTGACCATCAGGAAACCGCCGGCGTTACCCTTCGTTCCCCGCAGCGCGACGTTGGCGACAACGCCGCAGCCGAGCAAGGTCAGCATCAGCGTTCCCATCACCTCGGACAGGAACACAATTCCAAGAGACATCTTTGACTCCTCTATCTATTCTGTTATCGGGATCTATTCTGTTATCAGGCGGCGGGACCGCCCGTTCTTGCGCCTGTACTCCCGCACAAGTGGCGGTCAGGCAATCAAGCTTTCTACCTGGACCCCGTGGAAGCGGACCAGAATTTCTTCGGCATCCTGGATCTCTTCGGCGCACCGGGCAGCATCCCAGCCCAGGGAGGCGCCGAGGACTTCGGCGGTTTCGGCCAGCAGTTCGGTGCTGACCAGCCCGCGGAAAGCCAGTGACGTGCGGCGGATCAGCACGTCAATCAGGTGCCCGACCTGCTCATGCTCGGCCATAAAGGCGACCTCGCGGCTGCTCAGCTCCCGGGTGGAACTAAAGATGCGGTCCTCACCCGCCTGCAGATAGGCGATGACATCGGTGGCCCGGGTGCCGTATCGGGTCAGCAGCACAGCCACCCGGGTGGCATCTATGGTTTCACTCGTGTGGCTGCGGATCCAGTGCTCGACGTCGGCGTCCGACCGTGGGAATCCGGCACCCCCGCCGATCGGCAGCTTGGCCGTGCTCACCTGCCGCTTCCTCGCAAGAATGGCCAGGACATCATTGCTCATGTGCTCGGACAGGGCCCGGAAGGTGGTCCATTTCCCGCCCACCAGGCTCAGCGTCGGGACGGCCTTTCCGGCGATGGTTCGCTCGCCTCGCTCGATCCGGTAGTCCCGGGAGACAAAGCCGGGCTGGGTCTCGTCATGGCGCGGCAGCGGACGTACTCCGGCAAAGCTGTAGACGATACTCTGCTTGGTCATCGTGATGCCGGGAAAGACATGACCGATCAGATCAAAGAAATACTCGACCTCGGCGGGCGTGCACACCGGGATCTCGGACATATCCGCATCCACATCCGTGGTGCCAACCAGGACGCGGTCCCCCATCGGGTAAATCAGCACGATCCGGCCATCGGTATGTTCGAAGAAGATCTCCCGCCCGCTGCACGCGGCCAGCAGTTCCGGATGGTCCAGGACGATATGGGAGCCCTTCGTCCCGCCCATGAACCGGCTGGCCGCACCCATGACATCGTTGGTCTGGTCCACCCAGGCGCCGGTGGTGTTGACAATGACATCCGCGGTAAAGGTCAGGGTGTTCCCGGTCAGCTGGTCGGTGAGTTCGACGCCGTCGTCCGTCACGGCGGTGACGCTGACATAGTTGGTGGCACGCGCGCGCCTGCCTCCACTGCCGCCGGCGACAGGGCTGCTTCCGGCAGTGTTGCTTCCGGCAGTGCTGCCGGCGCCGCCGCCGGCCTTTTGGCCGTCCTGCAGGACATCCAGCGTCAGGCGCTCCGGATTGTGCACGGACGCGTCAAAGTAGGTTGCGGCGTATTTAATGGCCGGGTTCAGTTCCGGCAGCTCGGCCAGCGCGTTCTTCCGGCCCATGAACTGGTGCCGGGGCACGGAGCCGCCGTTGCGGGAGAAGGAATCGTACAGGGTCAGCCCCGCCTTGATCAGGAAGGCGCCGCGCTCGACGTGCTTGCCCTGCTTGTGCGTTAGGAACCGCAGCGGGGCGGACAAAATACCCGAAGCGGTGCTGAAGATGGGGATGGTCGTTTTGAGCGGCTTGACGTAGTGCGGCGCGATATTGAGCAGGCCGTTGCGTTCCACCACGGATTCCTGGACCAGCCGGAATTCGCCATTCTCCAGGTACCGGATGCCGCCGTGGATCATGTGCGAGGAAGCGCCGCTGGCACCCTGGCAGTAGTCACCGCGCTCCACGAGCACCACGTCGATCCCCTGCAGGGCAAGGTCACGGAAGGTGCCGACGCCGTTGATACCCCCGCCGATGACCAGGACCTGGGCGTGCGGTCTGCTGCGAAGCTGCTCCACCGCGGTCCGCTCCGTGCTGTCCTGTCCGGTGGCGTTCCGTGCGGTGGAGTTCTGTGTGGTGGCGTTCCGTGTGGTGGCGTTCCGTGCGGTGGCGTCGGCAGGCGTGCCGGCCGATCCCGTGATACTCAATGTATTGACCCCTTCGAGTCCCGAAGTTCGCGCCGCTTGGCGCCTTCTCCCACTATTGTTGGGACAGCTGGAAAATATAGTCAACAGGTATGCACAAACGTGCAGAATGGAAAACGCCACCAATGCTGGTAACGCGGACGAAACAGTCGGACAGCCTTCGTGCGGCGCAGATGTACTACCTGCAGGACCTGACCATGGACGCTATTGCGCGCGAGCTGCGCACGTCCCGCTCCACCGTCTCGCGGCTGTTGGCCTCGGCCCGGGAGAGCGGGCTGGTGCAGATCCAGATCCGCAGCCCGCAGGACAGCGCGCCGGAACTGGAGCGCGTGATCCGCACCAAGTTCAAGGTTGACGTGCATGTGGTGCCCGTTTTGGACACCCTGAACGAAGCGGAGGTGCTGGAGCGGGTGTGCATCCAGGCGGCGAAGCTGATCGGGCCGCTGGTGGAATCCAACGCCATCATCGGCGTAGCATGGGGGTCCACGCTGAGTACGGTCAGCCGACATCTGACGCGCAAGATCACGCACGGGAGCACCATCGTGCAGCTCAACGGCGCGGGAAACACACAGACCACCGGCATCACTTATGCCAGCGAAATCATGCGGCGCTTCGGCAACGCCTATGAGGCAAAGGTTGAACAGTTTCCCGTTCCGGCGTTTTTCGACCACGCGGAGACCAAGACGCTCATGTGGGATGAACGCAGCGTGCGGCGGATCCTCGATCTGCAGGCCCGGATGACGATGGCCATCTTCGGTGTCGGTTCCATCGACGCGGACATCCCGAGCCACGTATACTCCGGCGGCTACCTGGACGAAACGGATCTGGATTCGCTGGCCGCCGGCGACGTAGTGGGTGATGTGGCCACGGTGTTCTTCCGGGCGGACGGCTCAGCGGACGGGATTGTCATGAACCAGCGTTCCAGCGGACCGGATCTGGAGATGCTTCGGACGGTGCGTCGGCGGGTCTGCGTGGTCTCCGGCGCGTCAAAGATCAACGGGCTGCGCGGGGCGCTGGCCGCGGGCCTGGCCACCGACCTGATTCTGGACGAGGCCACCGCCCGGACGCTGGTGGAACCGGATGCGTCCGACGGCGAGGATTTCATGCCCGCACCGCATCGGGGATATTCCGCATAGCACGGGTATGCCGACGAGCAGCGGTCCGGCTCAGGACAGCACGTCCTTGCTGGCAAACCGGCCGTATGCCAGCGCCCCGAAGACTGCAATATAGCCAGTCTGCAGCCAGGCGTTGTCGCCGAAAGAACTCCATGCAACGGGTTGGCGCAGCAGGTCCGCGAAGCCGAACCAGTAGTGGCTGAACAACCATGGGTGCAGCCACGTGAGCTGTGGCAGCGCGTCGAGCACCTGGGATACGACCGCCACGACGATTGTGGCTGCCATCGCCCCGACAGGAACGTCGGTCAGGGTGGAAATGAACAGCCCGATGGCGGATAGCCCGAGCAGCGAGACGGTGACATAACCGGCCACCAGCAGCAACCGCAGCACCGACTGGCCGACTCCGATCGTGTCGCCGGAGAGCAGCGTCACCGGTCCAACAGGGAACAGCACGACGCCGATGACCGCACCCGCCGCGGCGACCGCCACGGTAGCGGCCAGGCAGAACACGACCGCACCGGCATATTTGACCAGCAGCAGCCGCACCCGTCCCGCCGGCGCCACCAGCAGGTACCGCAATGTGCCAAGGCCGCCCTCGCCGGCAATGGTGTCCCCGGCGACAACTCCGATGGTCAACGGCAAAAACAGCGGGATTGAGACCACGAGGCCGGTGACACCGACGAACAGGCCGTTCTGGGTGACCCGGTCCAGAAACGCCGGCCCCCGACCCGGTGTCACCGGGGACGATGAGAGCCGGACGGCGAGCGCGATCAGCACCGGGACCGCCGCGAGCGCCAACAGCATCGCCCAGGTCCGGCGGCGCCGGAAGAGCACCGTCAGCTCCGACGCCAGCAGTGCCCAGCCGGCCGTGGCCCGCTTCCGGCGGACCAAATCGTAACCGGAGGGGTCCCTTGGCACGTCACGGATCGGGTTCTCGGGCACATGACCGGGCACCGTCGAATCATTGGGCACCGTCGAATCACTGGGCAATATCGAACCCCTCCCCGGTCAAAGCCACAAAACGTTCCTCAAGGCTGCTGCCCTGCACGGCGAACCCGCGCACCCGCACACCGGCGCCGACCAGCGCGGCGACGATCGCCTCCGGTTCTATGGTGTGGTCACGCCCGACGGTGTGGTCCGGCGGTACGGTGCGGTCCGGCTCCACTATGTGGTCCGGCATCGTGGCAGAGACCAGACTATCGCTGCCGCTGTTGCCCGCGTGGCCCGCAGTGAACAGGCCGTCGCCTCTATTGTTGTCCGCATGGACAGCCCGTTCCGGCACGAGCCCCAGTCGTGCGAGCACACGGCGCGCGCCGTCGGCGTCCGGCGTACGGATCTGCACCCGGGACGCACCTACCCGGCGCAATTCATCGAGGGTGCCCTGCGCCACCAGCCGCCCCGCGCTCATCACGGCCGCGTGCGTGCACATCTGCTCCACCTCGGCCAGGAGGTGGCTGGACACAAAGACCGTTGTGCCCTCGGCCGCCAGCGAACGCACCAGCGCCCGCACCTCCCGGGTGCCCTGCGGATCCAGCCCATTGGTCGGCTCGTCCAGGACCAGCAGCTCCCGCGGAGACAGCAGAGCGTTCGCTATGCCGAGTCGCTGCTTCATCCCGAGCGAATACGCGCGGACCTTTTTGCCCGCCGCCTGAGTCAGACCGACCCGCTCGAGCGCCAGGTGAACGCGGGCTTTCCGGGTGTCCGACGGCGCGTCCCGGTCGGCCGTGTCGAGCCGGTGCAGGTTCGCCGTTCCGGACAGGAAAGGATAGAACGCCGGCCCCTCGATTAGCGCCCCGACCCGCGGCAGCACCGCCCGAAGGTTGCCCGGCATGTCCTGTCCCAGCACCCGGATCTGCCCGCTCGTGGCTGCGGCAAGCCCCAGCATCACCCGGATCGTCGTCGTCTTCCCGGACCCGTTCGGTCCGAGGAAACCGAACACCGCACCCCGTGGCACGGCCAGATCGATGCCATCAACGGCCATTTGGTGACCGAACCGCTTGGTCAGTCCGCGGGTTTCTATCGTCAGTTCGGCGGACGGACCGCTGGCCGTCACCGGGCGGCGGCTGCGGCCTGCAGCAGCTCCAGCGGAACCGATCCGGCGAAGAGCCGACCGTCGTTGGTCAGCAAAACGTTCACCAGCGCTGTGGAAAGCAACCGGCCGCCGTCGACCGCCCGTGCCGCCTGCGCCAGCAGCGGCGACGCCGTCAGACCGGCCGGCACCGCGGCCGCCGGCAGTCCGATCACAGTATCCCAACCGGTCCCGGAAACCGTGTGGTGCCGGTCCGCGCCGCCGCTATGTGTGCCGGGCGTACCGGGCTGTCCCGGCGGCAACTGATCCGCCTGCTGCGGGCGTGAGCGTTGCGTGATGTTGGCACCGGGCGGCGGTGTGAAGGTGAACAAGTCAGCCGACGGTGCCTGCAGGACCAGGTCTGTGAAGGCCAGCTGAAAGGCGGGCTTGTCCTGGCCCCTGGCTTGCACGCCCACGCTCAGCGGCAGGCCTGTGAGCGAATCGACGGCAATCGACACCGATCCGACGAGCGTGTCGGAGCTGCGTGGGCTGAGCACCAGATCATAGGCTGTCCGGCCCGCCACCACGGTGTCCTGCCCCACCGTCACTTCCGTGCCGGGATCAATGGCCGCCAGCATCCGCTGCGCCAGCTGGTCCGGCGTCTGCTGCTCAGGCGTGGAGGGACCCGTTTTCCCGTCCGCGCCGTGAGCCGGGAGCGTCTCGTGCGTTGCCGAGTTGTCCTTCGAACTGTAGATCCATACATCGTTTCCGTGGCGGATCACGTCCCGCTCGGCGAGCTGATCCATCACCTGCACGCGGGCATCTGTCGGACCGGCCAGATAGACCCGCGCGGTATGCGTACCGGTGAGCAGGTCAAGAGCCGAGGCCACGCCGGCGTTTGACGACGGCCCGCTGGTGGGCAACTGCGGCAGTCCCAGCTCCGACGTTTGTTCCAGCGTCCCCGACAGTGATCTCACGGTGCTCGCGCCGACCATCGCCAGCACCTGCTCCGGCGTTTTTGTCGGCAGATTGTCCGCCGCGCTCGCCTGAAACGGCCCGACCAGCGCACCAGCGGCAATCACGGCGGGCACGGCAACGGCCGGGAGCCAGCGCAGCCACACCCGGGTCATGATGGACAGCTCATGAAAGTCAGCCTCGGATTCCGCAAGTCATAGCTCAACATTACGCCTGCCGGGCAACGACTTCATAGGGGCATCTGCCGGCTGCGGCCACGATCTGCCCGGATGCCGGCGGCAATCTACTCCGGGTGCCGGCCGCTCGTCACTCGGCTCCCGTCACCCGGACAAGGTCGGCCGGGTGGATCGTGTTGTGATCAGGCGGCGCCGCAAGGGGCGTTACCGGCCGCCGGTGGTAGAACGGACGACGAGCGCGGTCTCCAAGCTCACTCGGCGACCTGGATGTCGGTCTCAGCGAGTTGCGCGCTCTCCTGCAGATACGAGTCCGCGGCTTCCTGATTGGAGGCCAGCCGTGCCAGAGCGGAACGGGACTGATGCTCGAACAGCACGATCCGCAGTGCTTGGTCCATGCTCACCCTCCAAGCTACTCGGCTACAATCGGGGCCGTTAGCCTAACATCCAGTATGCCGCCGCCGCGATGACGGTTTTCGTCGGCTTTGCCATGTTCGGTTTCTTCACGTCCCTGGCCCCGTCCTTTCATTCCTCCCAGCTCGGGATCCGCGCGCACGCTGTCGCGGGGGCGTTGTCTCCTTCGTCGTCTTCGCCGCATCGGCGGCGTTACGGTTCATCTCCTCACGGTGGGCGTGTGCCGTGCAGTTCACCGGCGGGCTCGCCCTGCTGGCGGCCGGGCTGGTCATTGTCATCGTGGCCATTGCGGGGTCCTCACTGCCGTTCCTCATGCGGCGTCGCCGCCGCCGGTAGCGTCGTCGCCGGTGCCGGGGTAAGCACAACCTCCAAATCCGCCCTCGGGTTGAAAATACGGCCGTGGCTGGCTCCCGCCCCTGTCGTTAGGGTCGATGGTAGGCGAATAATTGTCTTTGTCTGTTGCGGTTGACGCCGATTCTTCTTGGTGCCGAGTCGGAGCCTGTTTTTCAGCGTGGCGTGGAGGGCTTCCACGGGATCCGTGGATTGTTGCTTCGAGCACGAGTGCTAGATTCCTGATTTTCTCCCTGTCCTCCCCGGGGCAGGGATGAACCGTTGTGGCGGACGTTGCGCCGCCCGTTCCGGGCCCTGACCTATGATGCGGCACGGGCGATGTTCGATCGGGCGAATGCATCGCTGGGCACGGCGTGGTCGCTGCACGACCTTCGCCGCACGGCCGCATACCGGATGGCCCAGGATCCGAAGATGCCGTTGACCGACGTGCAATGGGTTCTGGGTCATGCATTTTTATCGACCACGCAGTGCCATGCCAACCCCACTCGGGAAGACTCAATTCGGGGACGCTGAAGCCTTGTCACACCCGTCAACAAACAACGATCCTTCCTGCACCCGCTGAAAATCAAGACTCTTTGAAAGAGGACGATGAACCGTGCAGACGTCTTCTGAAACTCCGTGCAGTCCGCTGTTGAAGAAATCACCCAGCGCACACGACTTCGAACATTCGTGCAGTCGCCTTCGGAAAATGACCCCATCGCACCGGCGGATACCCACGGCGAAGCGCTGGCGGGGCTGTTTCTCGTCGGCTACGGGATGGCACTGCCCGTGATGCTCCGGGTGTCATGCTCCAGTCCATTCCCCTCGTGCCGGCAGTCATTGTCTTCGGCATTGTCTTGCTCGTGCTGCTGATCATCACGGCAATAACAGTCGCCCGCACGTCCCGGACATCCCGAACTCAATGGCCCTCGATCCCAAGTTGCGGAACCCTGGGCAGAACCGCGGGCTGAAGCGTAGTCTCGCAGCGGGAGGCGCCAGCCGGGAACGCGGCAGAGCCACCACCCACCTTGGAAGGATGGATGCAGATGAAAGCAGGGGTAGCTGTACTGGGAACAGGAATCATGGGCAACGGAATGGCCCTCACGCTGCTGCGTGCGGGATTCGAGGTGGCCGTGTGGAACCGAACGCCGGACAAGGCCCGGCCACTGGCCGACGACGGCGCCAGGGTCGCCTCGAGCGTCGATGAAGCCGTGGCTGGAGCGGACGTGATAGTGACGATGCTCTACGATGCGGACGCCGTCCTGGAGGTCGCCGGTATGTTCGCGGGCCAGCTCCAGCCGGGTACGGTGTGGCTGCAGTCCTCCACTATCGGCCGGGCGGGTACGGAAAAAGTCGCCGAGCTGGCCCGAAGGGAGAACCTGCTGCTCCTTGACGCTCCGATGCTTGGTACCAAGCAGCCGGCCGAAAAGGGCGAGTTGACCGCCCTGGTTTCGGGGCCGGCGGAGCTGATCGACCAGGCCCGTCCGGTCCTGGAGGCCCTCAGCTCCAAAGTGGTGATGGTCGGGACGAATATCGGGGAGGCGACGGCGCTCAAGCTCTCCTGCAACGCCTGGGTGGCCACGATCACCGCCGGACTCGCACAGTCGCTGGCCCTCGCCGCCGGCCAAGGGCTGGATCCAGGCCTGTTCCTTAAGGCCATCGAAGGCAGCGGCGTGAATATGCCCTATGCGAGGCTGAAGGGCGATGCCATGATCGCCGGGGCCTATCCCACGGCCTTCGCCGTCGATAATCTGAGCAAAGACCTGCATCTCATCAGCGAGGCCGCTGACGGCTGCGGAGTTGACGGTGCCCTGCTCGATGCCCTCGGGGCACGGTTCCGCTCAGCCAGCGAGGCGGGGCATGGTTCGGAGGACATTGCCGCCGTCTACACTAGCTTCATGACCTGAGAAGCTACGAGATCCGCAACCGGCGAAGCGGCGGGACCAGCTGGACGACCGCCAATAAGCCCATGCCGGTCTTCGCCGGGCTGACACCGTGCAGGGCACCTTCCAGGGCACCGTCTTCTGGGTGCACCGTCAGCCTCATCCAGGACGCCGTTGCACCCCACGAGGCGGCTGTCTACACGAATATCTTGTCCATGGAGTCGATGCGCGCCTAAGGTGAGAGGAACCGCAGCAAGTCAAGGTCTGTGGTATTGCCGTCCTCATTCACCCCTCGGTTTCGGCGAGGCTCAGCCTCGATGTGTGACGACAGTTCGACTATGGCCCGGCGACATCTCTGCTGGGCAGCAATGTTAACAAGTGGACAATCTCAATCCAAGAGCACCTTACAACTGCAACTACCCCGAGGGCCATTGGCGGTTCGGTTTCTTGATTCGAATGCGGCCGGTGTCACCGAGTGAGAGAGAACGATAGTGAACAGACGAAATTATGATCGATTTACCTTGGGGTCGGGGATTCTGCTTGGTGTCGGTTTAGTCGCCGCATTCGCCGGGTTCTTCTCTTACATGACGAGGTATGCAAACCTGGACTCCCTGGATGGCGCCATTGATGACGCTGTCTACGAAAAGGTAACTCAAATGTTCACACAGGAGAAGGTTTTTCTGTTTGGCGGCATCATCCTAGCGATAGCCGGCGCCACTTGGCGGATTGCAGTGGGAATGGCCGCTGGATCGAGGGCTTCAAAGGTGCGTCACTAGCCCTTCTTTTAGGGTGCACAACTAACCTCAGTCGTTCAAATACAGGCCATTACGACGACCGGACGGGTCTTAGCGTCGGCTCACCTCGTCATCGACCTGACCCAGCCCGTCGTCATCCTGAGCCGTCAGTGCTTCATGGAGTATGCCTTCCGACGTCAGGGCGCCTTGGCGACGCGGATTCGTCCGAGTTTTCTGATGCCCTCGGAGAATCCAGGACGCCGCCGCTCCTGCGCCGAAGCTGCCGAGCAGTGTGAGGGAATCGGCCGACGGCGAGCCCGGTTTGGCGGAAAACACCCGCAGCACCTGATCCGGATCGTCCGGCAGCGCCAGGTTGTCAAAGTTCAGGTCCACGTCCCCGACGACGGGATGGTGGAGCCGCATACTGCCCGCGGACCCTGTAGCCACCCGGTGCTCCGCCGCCGGCATAGCGGGGAAGCCGGCCAGCAGCAGGAAAGCGAGGTGGTTTCCGGCCAGCACCTCGGTGCGGCGGCCCAGAACCAGGGCCGGTACATTAGCCATGGCATCCACGAGCTGGCGCAGCGCGGGCCGCACGCGCTGTACCGGAATGGACGGAAGCTGGGAGTTCGCGCAGTTCTCCAGTAAGTCGATCATGTGCGCCTGTTCGCCAGGATCCAGGCGCAGGGCGCGCGCCACCGAATCCAGCACGGCCCGGGAGGGGTGGATGTTGCGGCCCTGTTCGAGCCGCGTGTAGTAGTCGGTGCTCACGTCGGCCAGCCGTGCGATCTCCTCGCGCCGCAGCCCGGGGACCCTCCGGCCACCGGAGGTGGCGGCTATCCCGGCCGTCTCCGGCGTCAGCCGTGACCGCATGGCCTTCAGGAACTTTCCAAACTCCGCACTCTGACCCATGTCTTCCATTCTGCCGGGCCGAGTCCCTGTTTTCTACGGCGAAGGTAGGACTGCCATTCCTAGGAAAAGCAGGGAGCGGCAAAGCTGCTGACATCCCTTCCCCACGTGCGTAGCGTGGTTTGCAGAGCCCGCAGGAAAGCGGTTTCGTATCCATCTTTCCTATGCAGGCTCAGCCCTCACAAAACACCCCGACCAGGTATGCAATCCGCTATTCGAGCTGGAATTCTCCCGCCGGTGACCGGTCGTCCAGGACGTTACGGGCTAATGAGGAGAACCAGCTCGAGGCACGTTAGATGACAGGAAGAGGACCATGGATTTTTCGCTGATGATGGCTTACGCGCTCGTCAACACAATGAGTCAGGAGGCCCGCAGTGCGTTGCCGGATGCGCCCATTGTGGCGGCACGAGCCGTCGGTTCTACCACCAGGAGGCTGGCTCGCCTGCGGGGTTGGCTGGCGACCGCGCTACAGCGCGCTGCGTGGGCAATTGAGCCGGCGGCCCCTACGACCGTAGCTGAGAACCGACAGTGAAGTAATACTGCCGGTCGCCGCAGAAACCAACCCGCCCCAACAGGAGACTTGAGGATGTCCAGACACCGGAAACGACCATCCCCACCGTGACCCGCAATTCCGCGCCATCGGAGTGTCGAATTCGCATGGGGGAAAACCTGGGAGCTGCGGGCGTAACACTCACGCGGTATGAAATTGCCGGAATCTCCGCCCTTGACTCGGGCTCCCGGCAGGCGCGTACCCGCCGTCGCCGCCTTCCGCCAGATGTAGAAGGCACGGCCCCGCCTCGATCCGCGGCTCTAAACGCCTCGAAGTCGCGGACTGCCGGCCGTTACGCAAACTCAGCATCGGTGGTTCGCGCGGGAAACAGCCGACGGCGCTGCACCATTCCGCCGCGCCGACTCGGTAGAGTCATAGACATGCGACAAGTGCCCAACGTGACCCTGAACAACGGCGTGAAGATCGGGCAGCTGGGGTACGGCGTCTACAAGGTTCCGGCCGCGGACAGCTTTTCCCTCGTCACCCAGGCGCTGGAGGCCGGCTACCGCAGCATCGATACGGCCGCGCTGTATGCCAATGAAGAAGGTGTCGGCCAAGCCGTCCGGCAGGCCACGGGCGACGGCGGTCCGCTGCGCCGGGAGGACATTTTCGTTACCACAAAGGTCTGGAACGACAACCAGGGTTTCGACAGCACGTTGGCGGCCTTTGATGAATCCCTGCACAAACTCGAGCTCGATTACGTGGACCTGTACCTCATTCACTGGCCCTGCCCGGAGCAGGACCTGTACATCCAGACCTACCGTGCCCTTGAGCGGCTCTATCACGACGGCCGCGTCCGCGCCATCGGCGTCTGCAATTTTGAACCGGAGCATCTGCGCAGGCTCCTTGACGCCGCCGATGTTGTTCCCGCCGTCAACCAGGTGGAACTGCACCCCTGGCTGCAGCAGAGCGAGGTGCGCGCCTTCGGACAGGAGGCAGGGATCCGCACGGAGGCCTGGAGCCCGCTGGCCCGCGGCCAGCTGCTGGAGGATCCCGTGCTGGCCCGGATCGCCGCTGCGCTGGGACGCAGCGTGGCGCAGGTGGTCTTGCGCTGGCACATCCAGCTCGGCAATATTGCCATTCCGAAGGCCAGTTCGCCGGGCCGGATCCGGGAGAACCGGAACATTTTTGATTTCAAGCTCGACGACGGCGCCATGGCCGCCATTGCGGCCCTAGACCGTGACCATCGCTCCGGGTCCGATCCAGGCAAGGTCAATTAACCGCACCGGCGGCACCCCCACACCCCGATCTGAAACGGACGGTTTCTCCTTGACGGACATCACGGTCGATCTCGACGCCCGGCGCGGCCGGCACACGGTGACCATCCGCGGTGCACGGACCGACTACTGGCAGTACTCCGCGGCCCCGGTTGGCGCACAGATCACCCCTACGCAGGCGCCGCGGACCCTGCTGGTGGTGCACGGCTTCCGCGGTGACCACCACGGCCTGGAACGGGTGGTGCAGGAGCTCCCGGGCGTACAGGTCATCATGCCGGACCTCCCCGGCTTCGGCACATCCGCTCCGCTCACCGATGCGCCCCATGATGTGCCTTCCTACGGTCGATTCATCGCAGACCTGATGTCCGCCCTGAAGCTTGGACCGGACACCGTTCTGCTCGGACATTCCTTCGGCTCAATTGTCGCCAGCCACTTCGTCGCAGAGCACCCGGGGAGAGTCAGCGAACTGATTCTGATCAACCCGATCGCCGCGCCTGCGCTGGAGGGACCCAAGGGCATTGCCTCCAAGCTCGCCGAATTCTACTATCTGGCCTCCGCCCGATTGCCGGCCCGGGCGGGCAATGCGCTGCTGCGCAGCAAAACCATCGTGCACCTGATGAGCGTCACGATGGCAAAGACCAAGGACAAGGCGCTGCTGCGTTTCATCCACCAGCAGCACCACGCATATTTCTCGCTCTTCGCCGATCGGGACATGCTGCTGGAGTCCTTCCGCGCCTCAGTGGGAGGAACCGTCCGACAGGTGGCTTCGCAGCTGACCCTGCCGGTCCTGCTGATCGCCGGAGCGCAGGACGAGATCGCAACGCTACCCACCCAGCACAAACTGATGGCCCTGCTGCCGCACGGACAGCTGGTGGTGATTCTCGGCGTCGGGCATCTGATCCACTATGAAACACCGGGGCCGGCAGCCGCAGCCATTACGGGTTTCCTGGCTGAACATCCGGCTGCCGCCCGGACGCCAGCGGCCCAACAGTCGGCGGCTGAAGACGCACAGTCCCGGATCCCAAAGAGTGAAGACACAGAGGGTGAAGGAACAGAGGGTGAAGGAACAGCGTGAGAAATCCGATTGACTCCGGCGAGGCTGTGCAGGCCGGCAAAAAGCAGCCCGGCAAAAAGCTGAGGATCGTCATCGATGCCCGGTTCACCCGCATCGGCCACCACGACGGCATCAGCCGATACGGCGCCAGCCTGATTGCCGCCGTCGCGCCGCTGGCGGACGTGACCATGCTGATCAGTGACGAGCGCCAGCTCGCACTGCTGCCCGACGTTCCCTATCTGAAGGTCAGCAGCCCGCTGTCGCCGCGGGAGCTGTTCGTGGCCCGGCAGGTGAACAAACTCGCTCCCGACGTGGTCTTCTGCCCGATGCAGACCATGGGCAGCTGGGGGCGCAAATACGCGCTGGTGCTCACCCTGCACGACCTGATTTACTACGAACACCCGGCTCCGCCCGGCTTTCTGCCCGCGCCGGTGCGGGTGCTCTGGCGTCTTTACCACAAGGCCTACTGGCCTCAGCGGCTGCTGCTCAACCGGGCCGACGTGGTCGCCACCATCAGCCGGACCACCGAGGCACTGATGCGCCGGCACCAGCTGACGAAAAGGCCGGTGCGGATAGTGGGCAACGCTCCGCAGAGTGACCGCACGCCGCGCAGCCCCGCTACTGCGCCGGCCAAAACGCTGATCTACATGGGCTCGTTCATGCCGTACAAGAACATTGAGACGCTGATCCGCGGCATGGCGGAGCTGGACGGCTTTACCTTGCATCTGCTCAGCCGCATCACGGAGCAGCGGCGGGCCGAACTGGAGCTGCTGATTCCCACCGGGGCGGAAATAGTCTTCCACAACGGCGTGAGCGACCAGGAATACGACGAATTGCTGCTGCACACGACGGCGCTCGTCACACTGTCCAAGGCGGAGGGCTACGGGCTGCCGCTGGTGGAGGCCATGGCGCTCGGAACCCCGGTGGTGGTCAGCGACACGCCGATCTTCCGGGAGGTGGGCGGCACCGCTGCCAGCTATGTCCCGGCCGATTCCCCGACGGCGTTCGCCTCCGCGGTCCGGAAACTTGCCGATCCCGCCGTCTGGGGCCGGCGCTCCGCCGACTCGGTCCGGCAGGCCGCCGGGTTCAGCTGGGACGTCTCCGCGCGCGAACTGCTGGACATCGCAGGGGAACTTACCTCCCGGCGTTGACGCCGCCCGGCAATCGAATGGCTCACCTCCGGTGGTCGTCGAGCAAGGCCGCCCCGCCGCCGCGCGGAGACTACGATCCGATGGCTTCTGCGCAGTGACCGGCACGAGGCCCGCGCCGGATGGACCCGGCGAAGCGTCTGCCGCCAAGCCCGCGCCGCTTCCGACGCTCACTGCCTGTGGAAAACCTTGGACGCCCAAATGCGATCTGCGCTACCTTTAACCAACCTTAGGCATTGGCGCATCACCGATCCGGTTGGGAATTCGATGCTCTCACTTTCCGAACGCAGCAGAAAAGTCCGCCTCGCAGCAACGATGGCCGGCAGCGTGATAACTCTTGTCCTGGCCGGTTGCACCGGATCCCCCAACACGCCACCATCTGCTGCCGGCACCGCTTCGCCACCGTCGAGCGCGACTGCCTCGTCGAGCACTGCCAGCACCCCTACTCCGCCCGCCGCCGTGTACAAACCCGCAGACGCCCACGGGCCGGCACAAAATGTCCCCCTCCCGGTGAAACCGCCCTTGGC
>CAJDTL010000039.1_pt1 | contig 30058 bp, 26 predicted proteins | sample 7389871 | NCBI WGS metagenome assembly CAJDTL01 (sample SAMEA7055650, study PRJEB34461) | soil metagenome | biome: terrestrial ecosystem; feature: Peninsula; material: soil | place: Antarctica | collected 2016 | reverse complement strand
ATGGGAACAGCACGGAAGCAGGGCAAGAATGCCCTGGACGCCTTCGATGACCTCTTTGCCGGCGCCCCTTGGCTTCCCGCCACCCCCTGAATAGTTACCCTTTAAGGGAAAAATCGGTGCCGCCGGCCGGCACGCCAGGCAAACGCCACCAGCAGTCACATACCCGTGCCCAACGGCAGGAATTTCTGTCCGCCGTCGCGCGCTTCGGAACTGTCGCCGCCGCGGCGAAGGAGCTCGGCATCAATCGGAGCACCTGCCAGAAGTGGGCGAACGCTGCCGGGATCAGGCCCCAGCGCCTGTACACCCACGCAGACAAGGACGAGTTCTATGCTGCACTGGATCGGCACCATCGCCGCGGCGGCCCAGGAGCTGGGATTGAACATCAGCACCGCGCGTAACTGGGCCGGCCGGGTCAATCCCATAGCCGGGAAACCACAGGCTGCGAGAACCGTGAAAGCTGCGCCCCCGCAACGCTACGCAGCTGCGGTGATTGAGGAGTTCCTGGGCTTGCTGCGGGACGTCGGCAGCGTCAGCCTGGCCGCCAGGGAGCTTGGCCTGAAGCAGTCGACCTGCTTCAACTGGGCCCGTGCCGCCGCAGTGGTCTCTATCAGGGCCCGACGGCCGTCAATGAAGCAGATCAACTACCTTCGCCTGCGCAAGGAAGGTGCCAGCCGGAGGGACGCCGCGGCGGCGGTGGGGGCCAGCAAGCAGAGCTCCTACCAATGGGACCGGCAACAGGGAGCAAGCGACACGGCAGCCGTTGGCGGCGATGCCCAATCTTTGCCGTATAAACAGGAGGTCAGAACTACTTTTGCAGAACCCCCGGCCCCCGCGGCGGCAGCGGAGCTGGCGGCAGCTCCGGCGGCACCTGCACCCGCCCCGGCGCCCCTGGATGCCCTGGAACGGCCCGTCAGCGACCGCTACCTGTCCCTGCCGGAGCGCGAGAGAATCGCGGACCTGCTCGCCCGGGCCGAGTCGATGCGGGCCATCGCCCGGGACCTGGGCCGTTCCCCGGGCTCGATCAGCCGGGAGATCGGCCGCAACAGCCGGGAAACTGCTCGACTACATCAAGGACAAGCTGCGCATACGCTGGTCCCCGGAACAGATTTCCTGCTCGCTGATCAAGGAATTCCCCGATGACCCCCTCATGCGCGTGAGTCACGAAACGATCTACGAGTCCCTGTACGTCCAGGCCCGTGGTGGGCTCAAACGCGAGGTCAAAGAGGCCCTGCGCACCGGGCGGACCCGCCGCAAGAAACACAAAAATCCCGAAGAACGCACCAGCCGTTTCCGGGACCCGATGATCAACATTTCCGAACGCCCCGCCGAGGTTCAGGACCGCGCGATCCCGGGCCACTGGGAGGGCGACCTCATCACCGGCGCCCACAACCAGTCGGCGATTGCGGCGCTGGTCGAGCGCACCACCCGCTACGTCATGCTCATCCACCTGCCGGTGGACCACACCGCCGAATCGGTCCGGGACGGGCTGATCACGACCATGGGCACCCTCCCGGCCCATCTGCGCGGCTCCCTGACCTGGGACCAGGGCGTGGAAATGGCCAAGCACAAGGCCTTCAGCCTTGCCACCGACATGGACGTCTACTTCTGCGACCCCCCCACAGCCCCTGGCAGCGCGGATCCAACGAAAACACCAACGGACTCCTCCGCCAATACTTCCCCAAGGGCACCGACCTCAACACCTACGGCCCCGAGGACCTGGAGCACGTCGCCCCCTACGGCCCCGAGGACCTGGAGCACGTCGCCCAGGAACTCAACAGCAGACCACGCAAAACACTGGACTGGAATACCCCAGCCGAACGACTTCGTGATTTACTGATACCCAACTGACCCCCGGGTGTTGCAACGACCCCTAGAATTCAAGCGCCGGCCCAGTTTCTCCGCCGCCCGACCCACCCGGGCCGTACGCGTCTGCGGCAGGAACTGGTCATACGGAAAATCGGTACCGAGCAGAATCAGCAGATCCGCATCGTTGATCCCTTCCGCCGCTGCTCCATAGCCGAGCAGTGCGGTCATGCCGATGTCATAGGGGTTGTCGTACTGGATGAAGTCCTTGCCGCGCAGCGAATGCCCAATCGGCGCGCCGATCGCCTGGGCGAGCTGAATGACCTCGTCGTGGGCCCCTTGCACCCCTGCGCCGGCAAAGATGGCTACCTTGTCGACGGCGTTAATCGCGTCGGCCAGCAGCTGGACGCTGTGCGCGGCGGGCGAAAGCCGGCCCGGGATGTAGGCCGTCTGCAGCGGGTTTTCCGCGACCGCCTGGAGGCCTGCGATATCACCGGGAAGAGTGACGACGGCGACGCCGCGCAGCCCTACGGCGTGCTGGATGGCGCTGTGCATGACCCGCGGGGCCTGCGAAGCGCTGCTGATGAGCTCCGAATACACCGAGCATTCGGTAAAGAGGCGATCCGGATGCGTCTCCTGGAAAAAGCCGCTGCCGATCTGCTGGCTCGGGATATGGGAGGAGATCGCCAGCACGGGGGCGCCGGTGCGGTTAGCGTCGTACAGCCCGTTGATCAGGTGCAGGTTGCCGAGCCCGCAGGAGCCGGCGCAGACGGCGAGCTTTCCGGTGAGCTGCGCCTCGGCGGAGGCGGCAAAGGCTGCGGCCTCCTCGTGCCTGACATGGATCCAGTCGATGCCGCCCTTCGCCGCTCCCCCCGTTTTACGCACCGCATCGACGATCGGGTTCAGGCTGTCGCCGACGATGCCATAGATTCGTTCAACGCCCGCAGCCCGGAGCTGTTCGATGAGCTGGGTTGCAAGTTCCTTGGCCATATTTGGTGCTCCTGAACGTAATGCCCGCAGGCGTCGGCGGGCCGATTAGCTGCAACCGCCAATATAGTTCACCGCCTTGGCCGCCGCTGGAACCGCCCCCTCCCCGTTGACAGCGGTCCTGCCGGCGGGAAGGCTGGCAGCAGCCCTTGACGGGATTCCCCCAAAAGGGATTCACCCAGAAAGGATTCACCCGATGACCACCGACCGACACCGCACAGGACCCGCCGGCGACTGGTTCCACAGCGCCGTGGTGTACCAGATCTACCCGCGCAGTTTCGCCGATTCCAACGGGGACGGCATCGGCGACCTCCGCGGTGTTCTGGGCAAGCTCGATTATCTGCACCGGCTTGGCATCGATGTGCTCTGGCTGTCGCCAATCTACCGATCCCCGCAGGACGACAACGGCTACGATATCAGCGACTACCGGGACATCGACCCGCTGTTCGGAACCCTTGACGATCTCGACGAACTGATCGCCGGGCTGCACTCCCGCGGGATGAAACTGATCATGGATCTGGTGGTTAACCACACCTCGGATGAACATCCCTGGTTCCTCGAATCCCGCTCCGGCCCGGACAGCCCCAAACGCGACTGGTACTGGTGGCGCCCGCCGCGGGACGGTGCCACCGGCGGCGCACCCGGTGCCGAGCCGAACAACTGGGGATCCGCGTTTTCCGGGCCGGCCTGGGCCTACGACGCTGTGACCGGGGAGTACTACCTGCACCTCTTCTCGACCAAACAGCCGGATCTGAACTGGGAAAATCCGCAGGTCCGCTCCGCCGTCTACGAGATGATGAACTGGTGGCTGGACCGGGGCGTGGACGGTTTCCGGATGGACGTGATCAACTTCATCTCCAAGGACACCGCGCTGCCAGACGGTCTCCTGGCGGAGGGCATGCTCTACGGAGACGGCGGCCCGTTCTACATCAGCGGCCCACGGGTCCACGAATTCCTGCACGAGATGCACCTGCAGGTCTTCGCGCACCGATCGTCGCCCCTGCTGACGGTTGCCGAGATGCCCGGAGTTAACGTGCGGGACGCCGTGCTCTTCACCGATCCCCGCCGGGAAGAGGTGGACATGGTGTTCCAGTTCGAGCATGTCGCTTTGGACCAGGAGGAGGGCAACAAGTGGCGGCCCAAGCCGTTACGGCTGGTTGAGCTGAAGGCTTCGCTGCGACGCTGGCAGGAGGGACTGGCCGGGACGGGCTGGAACAGCCTCTACTGGGGCAACCATGATCAGGCCCGGGCGGTGTCGCGCTTCGGCGACGACGGGGCGTACCGGGAACTTTCCGCCAAGATGCTGGCCGGGATCCTGCACCTGCACCGCGGCACACCCTACATCTACCAGGGCGAAGAACTCGGCATGACCAATATGTCCTTCGGCGCCATCAGCGACTACCGTGACATCGAAGTACTCAACCATCACCGCGAGGCAACCACGCACCTGGGGCACACCGACGCCGAGGTGCTGGCCGCCGTCGCACCCCTGAACCGGGACAATGCGCGCACACCGTTGCAGTGGGATACCACGGGCAACGCCGGATTTACCACCGGCACGCCTTGGATTGCGGTAAATCCCAACCACAATCGGATCAACGCGGCCGCGCAGCTCGACGATCCGGCATCCGTTCTCGCCTTCTACCGGAAGGTGATTGAGCTGCGGCACCGGGATCCGGTGGTCTCCGACGGCGATTTCACCATGCTGCTGCCCGAGGACGAACACGTCTACGCCTTCCTCCGGACCGTTCCGGGGACCGAGTTGCTGGTGCTCGGCAACTTTTCCGGCTCGGACCGCACGGCCGACGTCGGCGATCCCTCGTGGACCGCGGCGGAGCCGGTGCTGGGCAATTATCCGGCGAGCGCAGGTCTGGCACTGCGGCCGTGGGAGCTTAAGGTTTTGCGTCGGCTGGTTTCCGGATGAACCGACCAGACATTTCCCTGGGGCGGACGGTTGCGTACCAAGCCTGCTTATGTTCTGCTGTTGATAGTCCAGCAGACGGCGCTTTGAACCCGTCCACGGGAACGGACTCTCATGCCACCGAACAGGACAACACGGGAAACGCTGGGCTACTTCTCCCGCGCCCGCGGCGCGAAAGGCATGCCGCAGCGGGTCCTTCAGGATGAGCTGGTGCTGGACCACCTGGACATTGCCCGGGCGGTTGCCGGCAGATTTTCCGGGCGCGGCCGGGATCTGGAGGATCTGCGCCAGGTTGCGTATCTGGGTCTGATTAAGGCCGTCCGCGGATTCAACCCGGAATTCGGCATTGATTTCCGCGCCTACGCAGCGCCCACCATCGCCGGCGAACTCAAACGATATCTGCGGGACAGCTCCCTGGACGCCCCGGATCCCGCGGCTGACGGCAGGCTGCTGGCGGAGACTATCGCCGCAAAAAAACGGCGCCCTGGACCAGCTCGAAAAGCGGGGCTCGCTGCATGGTGCGCTGCAGGAACTGGAACCTCAGGAGCGGGACCTGCTCCACCTGCGGTACTTCAGGGAACAGACACAGGTTCAGATCGGACTACAGCTGGGCATGACGCAGATGCAGGTGTCCAGGAAGCTCTCCCGTGTCCTCGTCAAACTGCAGCGCTGGCTGCTGGACCGGCCGGAGGAAGCCGAAGCGGGCGCGGAACAACTGGGGCGCTCCCGACATTTTGGGGCGCTGCCGACGCTGCCATCCGCCCACTGGGACAACCCGCCGGGACAACTACAAGGCGCCGAGGTCCCGAACCGCCGCGAGGACGTCCCGGACGGAAACGGCCAGCAGCGCCGGATCGTGGCTGCTGGAAAAGACGTCGCCATTGCGCAGGTCCTCTCTCGTCAGCGCTATAGTGCGGCCCGGTGGCGGGCCCCATTCCTCGATCGGCGCGGGGCCGAAAATAACAACGGAGCGCAGCCGATAGGCCGATGCCAGATGCGAGGCGCCCGTGTCCGCCGACACCACAATCGCCGCCCCCGCAATGACGGCGGCAAACCCATCCAGCTCCAGCGTCCCGGCCGCCACCCGATCCGGCGGCAGGCCGGCAAGGGAGGCGACCCGTTGGGCGCGTGCACGCTCCCCCGAGTTTCCCGAGAAAACCACACGCTGGCCGGCCGCCTCCAGCCGGCGGGCCACGGCGGCAAAGCGGCCGGTATGCCGTGCCAGTCAAGCAGGGCGGCCCAGCGCTCGCACTCATGCAGACCGGTGCGCCAGGGTGGCCCCTCCCAGCCGGGGCCGAAAAGTCCGATCCCGTGGTCCGGTGCCAGCTCATCGAGGCGGCACAGACTCTCTGGTCCACGGCCGTGCAGATTGACGGCGACGTCGACCCGCCCCGGGGACAGCGTCAACGGCTCATCCAGCCCCGCGTTTCGATCAGCGCATCGAGTCCCCCAACCAGATCCACCACCGGGCCAAGCCAGGATTTTGCAGCATAAATCAGCCGGTGACCGGGATAGGCCCTGCGTAGTGCGCACAGCGAAGTAATTCGGCAGTGCGCCCGGGATATCCCCGTGGTGTGGGATCCGCATCCCTCCGGAGCGGTGCCGGTCCCCGGCGCGGCCGTCGTCACGCCCAACCTCGTGGAAGCCCGGCACGCCGCCGCCCCAGCCGGCCCGGCGGAGGGGACAAACAGCGGGCGGGACGACTGCCGGGCCGAAGGATTGACCGGTGTTCTGCAGCTGGCCTCCGTGGCCGGCTCGGCGTTGCTGCAGCGCTGGGAAACCCCCGCGGTGCTGGTCACCCTCGGTGCCGGCGGTGCCATGCTGCTGACCGGCGACGGCGGGATGCCGCATCTGGTCCCGGCCCCCCGGGTGCAGGTGGCGGATCCCTGCGGTGCCGGTGACCGTCTCGCGGCAAGTCTGGCCGTGCAACTCGCGAACGGCCGAGCCTTGGCGGACGCGGCACAGACCGCCGTCCGCGAGGCCGCGGAATTCCTGGCGGCGGGTGGACTGCAGACGTTGAGGCACGGGGGGGCGGCCGGTGCAGATACACTCCGGCGGCATCGATGCGCTGCGTGTTGCCCAGCAATGCAGGAATACGGCGGCCAGGTGCGCATCCTGGACTACGTTGCGGAGCATTCGACGACGGCGGTGGTTCGGCGGATCCGTGGTTAGCCGGCGAAAACCGCCACCAGAAAATCCGACGACGGCGTCCAGGGGCGAAGATCCCAGGTCGCGAACCGTGCTTGGCATTCCAGCTCCGCTTCGGCAGCGTCGGCAAGGAACCGGTCAAAGTCGTAGCCGCGGCCCGCGCCGAAACCCGTCACCAGTCGTCCCTGCGGCGCCAGATGCCGCCCGAGGTTTGCCAGCACCAGCCGCGCCGTTCCCGGCGCGAGGAACGTCATCACGTTTCCGGCGCAGACAACAAGGTCGAACGGCTCGGCGACGTCAAGCGCCGGCAGGTTCAGTTTGGTCAGGTCCCCGGTCAGCCACGTCGAATCCGGAAAGTCGTGCTCCGCTGCCCCGATCAGTTCCGCGTCGCCGTCAACGCCGACCACGGTGTGGCCGCGGCGGGCCAGCTCGCCGCCGACCCTGCCGGTACCGCAGCCGGCGTCCAGAATCCGGCTGCCGCGCGGTGCCATCGCGTCAATCAGCCGGGCCTCACCGTCCAAGTCGGCCCCCTCGGCCCGCATCTTCTCAAACCGCTGGATATACCAGACGGAGTGTCCCGGATTTGCGCGCTTTTGCGCCTGCCACAATGATTCTTCCCGCATGCGGCCAGCCTATGCCACCTCGGCTGCGACTCCAAAGCCGCTAAACCCGGATCCACGTGCGCCGTGACGCGCTGACGAATGGAGGTGAGGGACTTTCGTCGCTGATCCTGTCGCGGCAGGACGGTGAAGCCGAGGGCAGCCTGACCTAGGCGGTGGTGGCTCGGATGGGAGCAGCCCTGACAAGCCGGGACGCGCCAGTACCACCAGATGGCGTGGGTCCGGCGAGCGTGACGGAAAGGAGTACGCGAGGAACCAGCGTGATGACATCTCTCCGGGACGGGGGGCGGAGCCGCCGTTAGTAGTCGGCGGCTAGCCGACGGCCTCCGCGCGGCTGGCCGCCGCCCGGGCGAGGCCCAGCCACGTGTCCACCACGGTGTCCGGGTTCAGCGACACGGACTCGATGCCCTCCTGGACCAGCCACTCGGCAAAGTCGGCGTGGTCGCTGGGGCCCTGGCCACAGATGCCTACGTACTTGCCGCGCTTCTTGCAGGCCTTGATGGCAAGGCTGAGCAGCTTCTTGACGGCAGGGTCGCGCTCATCGAAGCCGCCGGAGACGACGGCCGAATCCCGGTCCAGTCCCAGGGTCAGCTGGGTCATGTCGTTGGAGCCGATGGAGAAACCGTCAAAGTAGTCCAGGAACTCGTCGGCCAGCAGCGCATTGGCCGGCAACTCGCACATCATGATGACCTCGAGGCCGTTTTCGCCACGGCGCAGACCGTTTTCCGCCAACAGCTCTATCACGCCGCTCGCCTCGGCCACGGTGCGCACGAAGGGGATCATGAGCTTGACGTTGCTCAGGCCCATCTCATTGCGGACGAATGAGAGGGCCTCGCATTCAAGATCGAAGCAGTCCCGGAAGGACGGCTCCAGGTAACGGGACGCGCCGCGGAATCCCAGCATGGGGTTCTCCTCGTGCGGCTCGTACGCCGGGCCGCCGAGCAGGTTGGCATACTCGTTGGACTTGAAATCCGACATCCGAACGATCACCGGTTCCGGCGCAAACGCGGCCGCGATGGTCGCCACGCCCTCGGCCAGGCGTTCGATGTAGTACTCCCTCGGGCCGGCGTAGGCGGAAATCCGCGCCCGGATTTCCGCCGCCACATCCGCGGACTGGTCGTCCAGGTTCAACAGCGCCTTGGGATGGATGCCGATCTGGCGGTTGATGATGAATTCCAGCCGGGCCAGGCCAACGCCATGGTTGGGTAGCTGGGCGAAGGTGAACGCTTGCTCCGGGGTCCCGACGTTCATCATGACCTTCACCGGAGCCTCGGGGAGGTGGCTGAGCTCGGTTTCCTCGACACCGAAGTCCAGCAGGCCTTCGTAGACAAAACCCGTTTCACCCTGGGCACAGGAGACGGTCACCTCCGTGCCGTCGGTGAGCGTGTCGGTGATATTGCCGGTGCCGACGATGGCGGGTATGCCCAGTTCACGGGCGATGATCGCCGCGTGGCAGGTGCGCCCGCCGCGGTTGGTGACTATGGCGGAGGCACGCTTCATGATCGGTTCCCAATCAGGGTCCGTCATGTCCGCGACCAGGACGTCGCCGGTGGCAAATCCGGCCATCTGGTCAATGGAGCTCAGGATGCGCACGCTGCCCGCCCCGATGCGCTGGCCGATGGCCCTGCCCTCGCTCAGCACGCGGCCCGTCTCCTTCAGGCGGAAGCGGCTGAGCAGACCCGCAGGCTTGCGTGACTGCACCGTCTCCGGACGCGCCTGCAGAATGTACAGCCCGCCGTCGATCCCGTCCTTGCCCCATTCGATGTCCATCGGACGCCCGTAGTGGGCCTCGATGGCCAGCGCATGGCGCGCAAGCTGCTCAACGTCTTCGTCGCTGATGCTGAAGCGCTTCCGCAGCCCCGCCTCGACAGGGACGAAGTCAATGGTATGACCGATTTCGCGGCTCTGTGTGTAGGTCATTTGGAGGGCCTTCTCGCCCACCGACCGCTTAAGGATGGCCGGGCGGCCCGCCCGAAGTGCCGGCTTGTAGACGTAGAACTCATCCGGGTTGACAGCGCCTTGGACCACGGCCTCGCCGAGTCCGTAGGAGGACGTGATGAACACGGCGTCGGTGAATCCGGATTCGGTGTCCATGGTGAACATGACGCCCGAGGCGCCGACGTCGGAACGCACCATGCGCTGCACGCCGGCCGACAGGGCGACCTCGGCATGCTCGAAGTTGTGATGCACTCGGTAGGCGATCGCCCGGTCATTGTAGAGCGAGGCAAAGACGTCCTTAATGGCTGCCAGGATGTTCTCGATGCCCCTGACGTTGAGAAACGTCTCCTGCTGTCCGGCAAAGGAGGCCTCCGGCAGGTCCTCCGCCGTGGCGCTGGAGCGCACGGCCCAAGACAGGTCCTCGGATCCGCCGTGCTTGTCCACCAGCTCCTGGTAGGCGGCGCGGATCTGCGCCTCGAACGCGGGCAGGAAGGGGGTCTGGCGAATCAGCCCGCGGATCTCCTCCCCGGCGGCGGCCAGAGCGGTGACATCCCCGGTATCCAAGCCGATCAGGCGCTCGACGATCCTCTGGTCCAGGCCGGAACCCGACAGGAACTGACGGTAGGCATCGGCCGTTGTGGCGAAACCGTCCGGTACCATGACACCGGCCTCCGTCAGGTTCGCCACCATCTCGCCCAGGGAGGCGTTCTTACCGCCCACCCGGTCCAGGTCCTTGAGGGCGAGCTCTGAAAACCACAGGATGTCTTGAGTCATGGTCACTGTTCCTTAGCCGATCGTCGCGGGCAGCCGTGCCGCCGCGCAGGGTACGCTGGTGCCATTTAGCGTGGCAACCGTGTCCATCGTGACAGGTCCGGGCCGGTGTTTCCAAACGTTGCGCCGGGCGGAGCTTGTGAAACTTTTCGCTAATGCTTGAACTTCAGCTGCGCCAGAATCGTCGCGGCCATTTCCTCCACGGACATGCTGGCCGAGTTCAGGTAGGAAATCCCATGCGCGGTGTAGATGCGTTCGGCGCTGTGCAGCTCAAAGCTGCACTGTTGCAGCGATGCGTAGGACGAGCCGCGGCGCCGTTGCGTACGCACCTGGCTCAGGCGCATCGGATTGGACGTGAGGCCGAAGCACTTCTTGGCAAAGGGCGCGATCGGCGCCGGGAGCCCGTCGCGGTCAAAGTCCTCCTCCACCAGTGGGAAGTTCGCCGCGAAGATGCCGTGCTGCAGCGCCAGATACATGGTGGTGGGCGTCTTACCGCAGCGGGACGGGGCCACCAGGATAATCTGCGCCTTCTCCAGCGCGCGCAGGCTTTGGCCGTCGTCGTGCTCCATGGCGTATTCGACGGCGGTCATCCGGGCTTGGTAGCGCTCCGCGTTTCCCAGCCCGTGCGCCCGCCCCGGTTCGCCGCTGGCCCGGGTGGCCAAGGCCGCCTCCAGCTGCCCGACGTGCGTGCCGATGAGGTCCACGAAGGTACCTTGGCATGTGGCCAGAGTGCGGCGAATGTCGCAGCCGACGGCGGTCGAAAAGACGATCGGCGCCGGACCCTCGGCCGCCAGGCCATCAATGATGTTGACGACGGCCTGGGCCTGGTCCACGGTCATAATGAACGGGACGGTGGTGCGGTCGAAATTGCTGGTGGGGAACTGGGTCAGCAGCGTGTTGCCGAGCGTTTCCGCGGTGATGCCAGTGCTGTCCGAGAGGAAGTAGACGGGTCGCGGATCATCAGTTGCCATAGCCGCATTGTGCACCATCGCGCACCGCCTGACCAACCAGCGCCTACGGATGCAAACCTGTGGTGGCGGACTCCTCACACCATTACGTAGCGTGATTCGGCGCCACCGCGTCGATGACAGCGCCACCAAGGCCGTCGCACGGATTCTGTGGCAAGTGTCCAGACAACGCGGGAATTGGACATCCATCTGAGCCCGGCCCCTGGTAATGAGCCCGAGCAACGCTGCGCGTCACTACCTGCGGCGCCTGAGCTCCGATCCGGACGTTTCGCTCGATCAGTTCGATGGCCTCGTTGTCCACCTCTGGAGCCGTCATCGCCCATCGTCGCCGTCTGCCGTGTGTGGCTGACAAAGCCAGCCTGGGACTCCGCAGCCGTGTCCATCACGGTGGCTCCGATGGTGCTGCTGCTGACCGGGCTCGCCGCGCCTATCACGGCCGGCATAGCGCTCAGCTGTACGCCTTATCACTGGCTGATCTGCCGCGGCGGCGGCTCTTCCCCGAGCCCGCTGCCGGGACCGCCGGCGACCGCGCGGTCCCGGCAGTTTGCTGCGGACTCCGCCGGAATCCGGCCCGACGCAACGTTCTTGTTGCTGATTCCCAGCGCCGAGATGACGCCGCCCACGGCGAACAGCAGCACCGTGACGGTCAGCACCCGGTGGAAGCCTCCGACGTCGAGCGTGGCACCGACGACGACGCCGGCGAAGGCGACCGCGATGAGCCCGGCCACGCGCGAGACCGCGTTGTTGATCGCGGAGCCAATTCCGCTCTGTTCCGTCGGCACGGATCCCAGGATGGCCGCCGTCAGCGGAGCGACAGTGATGGCGAGCCCGAGCCCGAAGAGCAGCAGACCGGGAAGCACCTGCGTCCAGAAGTTGAACGGCAGCTGCGCGGTGAGCATCAGCAGATAACCTGTTCCGGCCACCAGCGGCCCGGCAGCCATAAAGAGCCGCGGACCGTGTTTGCCCGCAAGTCCACCGAACACGCCTGCCAGGAGCAGCGACAGCACCGCCACCGGGATCGTGGCCAGCCCCGCCTCGGCCGCGGAGAATCCCGCAACCTCCTGCAGAAAAAGCACCACCATCAGCTGGCCCAGCGAGACGCCCGCATAGATGAAGGCGGTCGCCACGTTACCAATACCGAAGTTACGGACCCGGAACAGGCGCAGCGGCATCATTGGATACGGCGTCCGGTGTTCCCACCACAGGAAAGCACCGAAGCAGCAGATTCCGGCAACAAAGGGCACCCACACCGCCGGACTTTGCCACCCCAGCCGTTGCAGCTCGATGAGTGCGAACACCGGGCCGCCCAGCCCCGCCGCGGCGAGCAGCGCACCCGCAAGGTCCACTGGGACGCGCCGTCTCAGCGGTGCGGGGTTTTTGAGCCTCAGCAGGAGCATCAGCGTGGCGGAAATCGGAATGACATTGATGCCGAAAATCAGCCGCCAGCTCACGGAGTCCACCAGTAGGCCGCCCAGCAGCGGCCCGGCCACGAATGCCGTGCCGGTCCATCCGGTCCACGATCCGATCGCCCGGGCCTGCGCGGGCCCGGTAAATGTTGCGGTAATCAGCGCCAGGGAACTCGGGACGAGCATGGCCGCGCCGGCTCCCTGTAAGGCACGGGCCGCGATGAGCAGTGCGCCGCCAGGCGCCAGCGCGCAGCCAAGGGAGGCAACGCCGAACACGATCAGGCCCGCCCGGAGGATCCGCACCCGCCCGAAGGCATCCGAAATGGCACCGGCAATCAGGATCAAGGCGCCCAATGTCAGCAGGTAGGCGTCGATCACCCACTGCTGCAGGGCAAGGCCGCCACCCAGATCGGCCGTGATCGCCGGCAACGCAACGTTGACAATGGCGCCGTCGAGGAAGGCCACGAAGGAGGCCAGGATCGCCACCATGAGCACGGTCCGCTCCGCCGGCGTCCGCACCGCCGAGCTCCGGCCCGAGCGCCCGCGCTCTCCCCCGGCGTCCGGACTGATGTCGTTTTCCATTCGATGCCGTTTTCCATCTGATGGTAAGGTTCCGTGCTGTTCAGCCGGTGCGGTCCTCCGTGCGCACCGCCATGCTAAGCGTGCTCCTTCGCGGCTGCAATGCCTAGCGAAAGCTACAAACCGGCGGCGTGTTTCCACCGGACGGCTCATCCGCTGCGGTCACTGCCGGGTCCCGCTGCCGCTTCAAACAGCACGAGCGCCGCGACGCCTGCGGTTGACGCGCGGCCGAATGCGGACAATGCTGATTTCAGGAACAGGGAACCCAGAATCAGGGAGCGCATATGTCCTCGGCCAGAACAGCACACGTCCTCATTCTCGGAGGCGGGTACGTCGGCCTCTACACCGCCTGGGGCCTGCGCAAGGAACTTCCCCCGACGGCGGTGAAAATCACGGTGGTGGAACCGAACTCGTATATGACCTATCAGCCACTGCTCCCGGAGGTTGCCGGCGGTGAACTGGATGCAGGCAGCGTCGCAGTGGACCTGGCACGGGCGCTGAAAAATGTCGATCTGTTCAGGGGACGGCTGACGTCCCTGGATGTGCACAAAAAAACCGCTGACCTCGAATCCATCACCGGTGCGAAGGTCCGCATGGAGTATGACCACGTGGTGCTGGCGCTCGGTGCGGTCACCCGGACATTTCCGACACCGGGGCTGGCGGAAATCGGCGTGGGTTTTAAGACCCTGGAAGAGGCCGTATATGTGCGGGACCGCGTGCTGGAAAACGTTGCGCTTGCGGCCGCCACCACCGACCCGGCGGAACGGGCACGGGCTCTGACCTTCATCTTCGTCGGTGCCGGCTACACCGGCGTCGAGGCCCTATCCGAGCTCAGCGACCTTTCCAAGCTCGCCGTTGATGAATATCCCGCGCTGCGCAGATCAGAGCTCAAATGGGTCCTCGTTGAGGCACTCGAGCGGGTCGCGCCGGAGGTCGGTGTCCGGCTCTCCGGCTGGACCCTCTCCGAAATGCGCCGGCGCGGCGTCGACGTTCGGCTGAAGACGACGATGAAGTCCTGCGTGGACTCCGAAGTCGTGCTCAGCGACGGCGACTCCTTCTTCGCCAACACCATTGTCTGGACCGCAGGGGTCAAACCCAATCCAATGCTCGATGCAACCAATGCCCCGCGCGGCCCCAAGGGGCACGTTAATGCCAATGCCCGGCTTCAGGTCATTGACAACGACGGCGTACCCGTCGCCGGCGCGTGGGCGGCCGGGGATAACGCCCAGGTCCCGGACCTCACCTCGGAAAAACAACCGGCCTACTATCCGCCGAACGCCCAGAACGCCGTCCGGCAGGCCAAGCTGCTGGCCAAAAACATCGCCGCGGATCTGAACGGCCGTCCGATCGTGGAATACCGGCACAAATCGATGGGGGCCATCGCCAGCTACGGCGTGGGCCGGGGCGCGGCGAGCATCATGGGAATAGAACTGAAAAACCGGCCCGCATGGTTCGTGGACCGGCTCTATCACGGTCTTGCCACACCGACGTACAACCGGAAGTGGCACATTTTTGTCATCTGGGTGACGCACGCGTTCGCCAAACGCAACGTGACACCGATGAGCGCCAGAGAGCACCCGAGGGAGGCATTCCGCCGCAGCATGGAGCCGACGAAAGATTAGGCCTCATCGGCGCGCTCGGGCAGCCCCTGCAGCAGCCGCGCGGTCCTGTGCGCCTCCGAGTACACCAGGACGATCGCGCCGATGCTCAGATCCACCATGATGATGGCCAGTAACAGTTCAGGTCTGTGGGCGGTCAAGGCCGAGTGGCGGGCAGCGGATTTCGCAGTCCGTGAAGGGCCGCTGGGGATCCTCGTCAGCGTCCCGGCCGAGGCGTGTTGGCCGAAGAAGTCGGCGAACAGGTCCGCCGTCCGCTGATACGGCAGGTGCTGCGTATGGATTATGGAGTATATTCACTGCCAGTGCCGCAGCGGGGGCCCGTGGACCGCCGGGGCACTGACCTGGCCAGGGAAGGAGGCCGTGGTGGCGCTACCGCACGTGCATTTTTGGGGTCCATGTTCCATGCTCCCTTCTTGCCGGCGCTGACATGCATCCGCGGGCGCGGGGCATGTACAACAGGCGGACCGGATCGGGGTGTGGAGGAGCGGTGGCGGGGTTTTGGCGGGCTGTGCCCGGAGTTGTGGCGGAATTGTGGCCGCCCGGGCGAAGCTTGCGGGCATTCGCACCCAATGCGGGTTCTGGCGCCGACCATGGAACTCATCTGGCGCGTGCATTGGCTCGCAAATATAGCTATCCGCCGGATCGTGCCGTAAACCGATCCAACGCTGCCTGCGATTCCGGATGACCGTCGAGGCCAGCGACGCAAACCGAGCAGTTCTGAAGAAGGCGCCGCCTCAGCTGCTCCCTAACATTAGGATCGGGCTTATCAGATCGCGCAGAGCAGAGAGGAACCCGCAATGAAGGATTCGGAAAGGTCCGCCACGAGCGACAGGACGTACAACGGATTCACGGACGAGGAACGAGCCGCGATGAAGGAGCGCGGGCAGGAGCTCAAGGTGGCCACGCGCCGCGGATCGCGCGGCGCCAAAGGCGGACGGGGAAAGCGACGTGCTCGAGAAGATCGCCGAGATGCCGGAATCGGACCGCGCCATCGCCGAGCGGCTCCATGCCATCATCAAGGCAAGCGCACCGGAACTCTCGCCGAAAACCTGGTACGGGATGCCCGCGTACGCCAGGGACGGCAAGGTCGTCTGCTTCTTTCAAAGCTCGCACAAGTTCAAGACACGGTACTCAACGTTCGGCTTCAGCGACGCAGCGAACCTCGACGACGGCACCATGTGGCCGACCGCCTTCGCACTGACGAAGCTGACCGCCGCCGATGAGGCAAAGATCAGCGGGCTCGTGAAAAAGTCCGTCAGCTGAGGACTCAAGCGCGCCACCGGCGGGACGCCCGAGCAGTCGAGCCTCGCCGCCACTTCCCCATCGTTGTCCCAAATCCAGTGCCAAGGCAGTGTGCCTGAGCAGGTCCGTCACCGCCCGCTCGAGCTCATGCTCGAGGTACTCGTTCATGGGTCCGACCAGCACCGATCCCGCTATGGAGTGACTGAAGCGGCCCCTATTTGCCCAGCCCGGCCTTCCGGAGCGCCTCGGCCATCGCCGTGTCCGCCGGTACCGGCCAAGGGCCGGCCGGCGGAGGACCGGAAACGGTCCTTCCCCCGGCCTCCCTGCCGCGCCGTTCGCCGGAACCCGCGGTGCGGCGCGCGGCAGGGATATCCGCGGGGAGTTTTTTCGCCGCGGCGGAACCCGACCGTGCCGGCTCGTCGTCCAACCGCAGCGTCAGTGAAATCCGCTTCCTGGCCGGATCGACCTCCAGTACCTTGACCCGGACCACTTGGCCGGATTTCACCACCTCGTGCGGGTCGGAGACAAACGTGGCGGACATCGCGGACACATGCACCAGGCCGTCCTGATGTACTCCGATATCGACGAATGCACCGAACGCGGCCACGTTGCTGACTGTTCCCTCCAGGATCATCCCGGGGTGCAGATCGGTGATCTTTTCGATCCCCTCGGAGAAGGACGCCGTGACGAACTCCGGCCGCGGGTCCCGGCCCGGCTTCACCAGCTCGCTGATGATGTCCCGCACGGTCGGCAGCCCGAAAACATCGTCCACGAAGGCTTCCGGCGCCAAGCCGGCGACCGCGCCCACGCCGGCGGCGACGTCGTTCCTGGTGGCGCCGGCCGCGGCGAGGACCTTCCGCGCCACCGCGTATGTCTCGGGATGCACGCTGGTTCCGTCCAGTGGCTCCGCTCCCCCGCTGATGCGCAGAAAGCCGGCGCACTGCTCGTAGGCCTTCGCCCCCAGCCTGGGCACCTTTTTGAGGTCGGTACGTTTGGCGAACGGCCCGTGTTCATTGCGGTGTGCCACGATGTTGCCGCTCAGCAGCGTCCCGACGCCGGCCACCCGGGCCAGCAGCGCGGGCGAGGCCGTATTCACGTCCACGCCCACGGCGTTCACGCAGTCCTCCACCACCGCATCCAAGGACCGGTCCAGCCGCAGAGGCGTCAGATCATGCTGGTATTGGCCCACGCCGATGGATTTCGGCTCGATCTTGACCAGCTCGGCCAGCGGATCCTGCAGCCGGCGGGCAATGGAAACCGCTCCGCGCAGCGACACATCCATATCCGGCAGCTCCGCGGACGCCAGCGCCGACGCCGAATACACCGAGGCGCCCGCTTCGGAAACGACCAGCTTGGCCACGGGCCGCGCCGGATCCTGCCGCGCCAGCTCGGTGATCAGCTCGGCGGCCAGTTTGTCCGTTTCCCGGGACGCCGTACCGTTGCCGATGGCAATAAGGTCGACGGCGTGGTCCCTGGCCAGGTGCACCAAGCGCGCCAGTGCGTCGTCCCATTTCCGGGCCGGGGCATGCGGATAAATGGTGTCCGCCGCCACGACCTTGCCGGTGCCGTCCACCACGGCGACCTTAACCCCGGTGCGCAAACCCGGATCGAGTCCGAGGGTGGGTCGGTTGCCTGCCGGAGCCGCCAGCAGCACGTCGCGCAGATTTGCCGCGAACACCCGGACCGCTTCAGTTTCCGCAGCCAGGAACAACCGGGTCCGCAGATCTCCGGCCAGCCGGGTGAGCAGCCGGGACCGCCACGCAAGCTGCACGGTCTGGGCCAGCCATGCATCGGCGGGGCGCCCGCGGTCGCTGATCTGCAGGGACCGAGCGACGGCACTTTCGTAGCGGCCCCGGCTGGCGGCCAGCGCCTCGGGATCACGAGGATCCGCCTCGGCCACGTCCAGCTGCAGGACGCCTTCCTTTTCGCCGCGCAGCAGAGCGAGCACCCGGTGCGAGGGCAGCGTGTGCAACGGCTGGGCAAAATCGAAATAGTCCTTGAATTTCGTGCCGTCAACCTCCTGACCGGCCTTGACCTGCGCGCGCAGCCGGCCCTGCTTCCAGAGCTGCTCACGCAGTTCGGTCATCAGGGTCGCGTCCTGGCCGGCCCGCTCGGTCAGGATGGCCCTGGCTCCGGCGAGTGCGTCGGTTGGATCGGCGATGGCATGTTCCGGGTTGAGGTATCTGCCGGCTTCGCTGACCGGATCCAGAGCCGGGTTCCGCAGCAGCGCGTCGGCGAGCGGTTCCAGTCCCGCTTCACGGGCGGTCTGCGCCTTGGTCCGGCGCTTGGATTTGAAGGGAAGGTACAGATCTTCCAGCGCGGACTTTGTTCCGGCGGCGCCGACGGCGGCACGTAGTTCGGCGGTCAGCTTGCCCTGGGCCTCAATGGTCTCCAGTACTACCCGGCGGCGGTCTTCGAGCTCCCGGAGGTAGCTCAGCCGTTCCTCCAGGTCACGCAGTTGCGCGTCGTCCAAGGTGCCCGTGGCCTCCTTGCGGTAACGGGCGACGAACGGCACCGTGGCGCCGCCGTCGATCAGTTCGATCGCGGCCTTGACCCGCCACGTCTTCACCCCGAGTTCCGCGGCGATCTGGCTGTAAATCCTGTTGTTGAGGCTCTCCGTCGTCTGTGTCTGCATCATCTGTGTCTGCGTCATCTGTGTCACGGATCCATCATGCCCTACAGCGGGTCCCACGCCCGGATCAAACCCCGCCCGGCGCCGTCCTGAGGACCATGCGGCGGATCCGGGGCCCGCGTCAGTTCCGGGGAATCCACGAAGGACAGGATGCTGCGCAGATGCTGCTGCGCAACGGCAGTGCCCATCGCCGGGGGTGACGTACCGATCACGGCAGACGGCTTCCGGTCATGTGCGCGCTTCCAGTCTTGGGAAAGTCATTCAGTCATCGGGAGCACGTGCCGTGACAGCAGACAGCAGACCGCGGCCATGTTGCGTCCCTCTTCCGGAAATGGTACCGACCCGGCGGGCAGCTACGGGCCTACTCCTGCCGACGGATCACTTCCCATTCGGACATCAGCTCGGGCAACCGTGCTTCGAGGAAACGGTAAAACCGCGCCATGTCATGCACCCGCGATGTCGTTGCCGAAGCCGGGTCGTCCAGCGCCTCGATCGCCCTGTCCGCGAGCCCGGCCAGCGCACCGTACACCGGGCTTTCACTGGTGGCCGCGGCATACCAGGGATCATCGGGGAGTTCGTAACGGTCCCGGCGGCTGCCCGGCTGCGCCACCCGCCTGATGATGCCGATGGTCTGCAGATACCGGACGGCACCGGAGATGCCGGCCGCGCTGGCCTCCAGCCGCTCCGCGAGCTCGGCCGCGGTCATGGCGCCGTCGTCGGACACCATGACGGACATCAGCACCCGGGCCGGCATCTTCGGGAACCCCGCCGACGTCAGCACAGCGGCGGATTGCTCGACGGCGGCCCGCAAGGCCTGTTCATCTCTTGCCATCTGCTGTGCTGTCCATTTCTCCGGGTTTCAATATCCGGGTATTTTCACTATCCGTCTCTGCTGCCTAGTTGGAGTGAAGGTCGCGCCGGCGCATTCCGGCCATGGCGAGGGCCGCGGCGGCCAGAGCGATGACCAGCATCCACAGGCCGCCGCTCCAGTCCGTGCTCCCGACGACGGGCACCGGTGTATGGGTAAACGGGGAGATGTTCCGGGCCCACTCCGGCACGCCGATCAGGGCACCGAAAAAGCCGAGGAAACCGCCGATTCCGACGAATAACCAGCCCAGGCTGATCATGCTGCCGGGCACAATGACAAAGAGCAGCGCGAGCACGCCCAGATAAATCAGCGCGGCCGGCAACTGCGCGGCTGCTGCGGCGAACGAATCGCCCACCCGCGCCGGGTCGGCGCCAACGGCCAGCGCACTCAGACCCGAGACGACGGCGCCGGAGAGGAGCACCAGGATGATTGCCGCGGTGCCCAGCACCAGATAATCGGCGAACCAGCGGGTACGGGCGACTGGTGCCGCCAGGATGAGCTCGGCCGTACCAGCGGTCTCCTCCTGGCGCATCCGGATGACTGTCTGGGTCGCGCAGGCCGCCGCGAGGATGCCGATCAGCGAGAACATCACCGAAATCATGATCTGGTCCATTGATCCACTGCCACCGGTGACCATCTCGTGCAGGACCTTGGTCACGGTGGGATCGGCGTTGCCCGCCTGTTCGACGAGCCTGGACAGCGTGCCGGCGAACAGCCCGGCGGCCGAGCCGCCGATGCACCAGCCGACGATGGTCGGCAGCTGCAGCCGCCAGGCGAGGGTGAACGGACCCGACAGCCCGGTCCGTGCATTGACCCGGCCGGCCCTGCCGGCCAGCAGGCTTGCCCCGCTGTCGCGGTGTGCCTGCAGCGCGAACACCGCGGTCAGGCAGGCGGCCGCGAGCGCAACGCTAAGCAGCAGCGGGGTGAAGTTGTTGGTCCCATACGCGGCTGTCTTCTGCCCCCAGCCGATCGGCGAGAGCCAGCTCGGCCAGGCCGCCGTCATATGCAGCCCGTCCGCGCCCGGTGTGCCGAGTGCGTCGCCCAACCCACGGAGGACGTACGCCAGTCCGACGGCGGCGGCCGCGACGCCGTTGGCGCCGCGCGAGGTGCGCATGAACTGAGCCGCCAGCAGTCCGACGCCGAGGAACGAAACGCCCGTCGCCGCGACCGCTGCACCGGTCACGAGTGAGCCGTACGCATCCAGCTTGCCGGCGATGAACGCAAGGGCGACGACGATGCCGAGCGCAACGTTCGCCAGCACGCCGTGGACGACCGTGGCGACGGTCGGCGTCGTTCTGGCTGCGGGCGTCGCGGCAACCAGTTCCGCCCGGCCGGATTCTTCCTCGGCGCGCGAATGCCGGACCGCAAGGAACGTGCTCATGAAGCCGGCCAGCAGCGCGAGGAAGGTAAAGATCTCGAAGAAAACGAAGGCGGCCAGCCCGGTTCCCTGCGGGATCCCCCGCAGCATCAGGATCGAGGGATTGGCAATGGCGAGCCGGAGGATGTTCCCGCGGCCGGCGGGATCCCCGTACGTCTGCGCGACGGAGGAGGCCGAGACCATGGCGAGCAGCCCGATGCCGGCAATCCAGATGATCAGCTGCCACCGGTCACGGCGCAGCCGCTGGCGCAGCAGCACCGACAACGTGCCAACCGGCGGGGTGCTAACCGACAACGTGCCAACCGGCGGGGTGCTAACCGGCGGAGTGATCATCGCGTTGCCGCCTGCACGCCGTCCGCGGCCAGTTCTTCGCCGTAGTGGCGCAGGAACAGTTCCTCCAGTGAAGGCGGGTTCACCGTCAGGCCCTGCACGTTCAGGGCAGCGAGGACCGGCAGCACGGTGTTAATTTCGTCGCTGCCGACGGAGAACCGGACGCGGCCTGCGGCCACCGTCAGATCGTGGCTGGCCGGGATGCGAGCCAGCTGTTCCTGGCCGACGCCATCGGCCGCAAATGAAATCCCGGTGCGCGTCAGATGGCGCAGCTGAGGCAGCGTGCCGCTCTCCACCGTCCTGCCGGCGCGGATGATGCTCACCCTGCTGCACAGCTGCTCCACCTCCGAGAGAATGTGGCTCGACAACAGGACTGTCGATCCGACGGCCACGGCGCGCTCAATCTCCTGGTTGAAGACCGCCTCCATGATCGGGTCAAGACCGCTGGTCGGTTCATCCAGGATGTACAGCTCGGCCGGGGTGGCGAAGGCGGCGATCAGCGCCACCTTCTGCCGGTTCCCTTTCGAATAGGTGCGTCCCTTCTTCGTCGGATCAAACTGGAAGATCTCGGTCAGCCGCGACTTCGCGGCCGCATAGGCGGCCTTGTCGGCGGTTCCGCCGCGCAGCCGGCTGATCAGATCGATGGCCTCACCGCCGGACAGGTTCGGCCACAGGCTCACGTCCCCGGGCACATACGCAATGCGTCGGTGCAGGGACACTGCGTCGTTCCACGGATCCTGGTCGAAGACCGTAGCCGACCCGGAGCTGGCCCGCGCCAGGCCCAGCAGCACACGGATGGTGGTTGATTTGCCCGCGCCGTTTGGCCCGAGGAAACCGTGCACCTCGCCGGCGGAAACGGTGAGATCCAACCCGTCCAGCGCCCGCACGCGGCCAAACCGTTTGCCCAGGTTGCGCGTTGCGATGATTGTGTCCATACGCGCCAAGCTACGCTTGTTTCACAATTTTGTGAATATTCTCAACGAATCCCTTACGCGTGTGCCGCCGCCTGCACATCGGCCACGACGTCGTCGTCCAGGGCGGCGCGGACACAGGCGGCGGCCAGCCGCGGCAGATCACCGGCACGGACAAGGCCGGCCAGCTCCGAGGCCGCGCTCGGCAGACCGAGCCGCCTGGCGCCGTCGGCCACTTTTTTGTCCAGGAAGGGCGCGACGCCGGTCCAGCTGCCCTGCACCTCGCGGCAGAAAATGGCCGCCCCGACCGGTCCAATCCCGGGGAACTCCTGCAACAGTTCCAGCAGCGCGGCGGTGCTGCCGGCAGCATCACGGAGCCGGCGCAGATCGCCGTGGTATTTCGCGATCAGTAGGTCGGCACCCTCGCCGAGCATGGTCGCCGTCCGTTCGTCATAGCGGCGGTAGTGGCCCCGGCCCAGTGCATCCACGCGGTGCTGCCAGCTGGTTCCGGCCATCCGCACCGGGGTCCGGTACCCGGCAGCAAAAAGCTCGCGCGCGGCCGCGACGGCCACCTGCGAAGTGATCCGTGCCGACAGCAGGGTGGACAGCACCAGCAGCTGGTACAGCGGCGCGGGAGTGTCCTTGAGGACGATTCCGGCTTCCTGTGCATAGGTCATGCCGTGCCGTTCCAGCAGCACCGCGACCGTTTTATCCTGGATTCTGGTCATGATGGCTCCTCGAGCCGTCCGCTAATGCCTGCGCCGCCAGGTATTTCTCCTCGATCTGCTTTGGGCCGAACGGCCATAGGTTCTCCATTTTCGCCCAGATCAGGTAGGCTACGATGCCGGCCGCCAGCCATGCCAGTGACCATTCGATCGGGTGCATTCCGGGAGAGTTGGCGTCCGCGTAGACATAGATGAAGCCCCAGCCGATGAACGCGAGAATGCTGGGCAGGGGATAAAGCCACATCAAGAACGGTCGGCGTAGTGTCGGCTGACGCCTGCGAAGCACCGTGAGGGCGATGACCTGCGCCAGCGCCTGAACGATCACCATTACTGCCGTGAGCAATTCGATCAGGACCGAAAGGCTGGTGGCCCGCCCGATCAGGAATCCGATGGCGGTGATCACAACCATGACAACCACTCCCCATACAGGGAACCGATGGCGGGGGTGAAGCCGGCTGAACGCCCGGAAGAAGACGCCCTCGCGTGCTGCGTCGTACGGCACCCGGGAACCTCCGAGCAGTCCCATGAACACCGAGGTGAGCGCGGTGATGAGAATGAGGATGGTGACGCCGTTTGCGGCGCCGCGACCCCACGCGCGTTCAAGCACGACCGACGCAATGGAAGCTGCCGCCGCGGAATCCGGTATGAGCATCTCGTGCCAATCGACGGCCCCCAGCACCCCGATCTGCATCAGAAGATAAATGATCATGATGCCGAGGATGGAGAAGATGATTGACTTCGGGATTACCTTGCCCGGGTTCGCCACTTCGCCGCCCAGGTATGAGACCGTGTTATATCCCTGATAGTCGTATATGCCGATGGTGAGCCCGGCCGCAAGTCCTATCCAGAATGCGCTGCCGCCGAGATTGAAGGCTCCGGGAGGGTAGGAAAACGCCAGCGCCGGGTTGAACCGGGCGTAACCGGCCACTATGACGGCAACCACACTGATGATCATGACGATCCACAGAAACACGGTGATCGTCTGGATGGATTCGATCTTTCGCCAGAGCAAAATGAAAATCAGCCCGATCGCAAGGAGGCCGACGACCGTCCCCTCCCATCCGGTCATCGCCGGCCAAAGGAATGTCAGGTACGAGACAAACCCGACGATTCCGGTGGACATGATCAGCGGGATCGACAGGATCGCGGTCCACACGAACAGGAACGGCATCAACCGCCCCGTCCGGTACTGGAACGCTTCGCGCAGATAGATATACGTGCCCCCTGAGCCGGGCATGGAAGCTCCGAGCTCCGCCCACACCAGCCCGTCCACGAGTGCCAATATCGCCCCGACGATCCAGCCGAGAACCGCCTGAGGGCCGCCAAAGGCCACGACCATCAAGGGGATGGTGATGAACGGGCCCACTCCGACCATCTGGCTCATGTTGATGGTGGTGGCGCCGAACAGCTTGATGCCGCGGCGAAGACCCTCGTCTGGGACTGCGCCCGGGCCTGAGGACGGAGCCGGGTGCGCGGACTTGGGACCCATCAGGAGCCATCCCTTCCTGATACAACAGAGCGGACGTCACTAATTGTCCTCACCCCGTCTTACACCCGCCGCATTTTACGTGCAACAGATTCCGTTCACGATTGCCCCCTGACGGGCATTCGCAACGCCTCAAATCGATCTGTGGACCTGCCCGGTCTGCCGTCCCGGCACGCCGTGGACTTCCACCCACCGGAACACCCTATTCTCCGGAGCCGGGAGCTGGACTCTGGACCGGTTTACTACTTTGTGCTGGTCTTTGTCCTGACCAACATGGCCCGGCGCACTCGCGCGGCTTTGTCTCCGGCCTGTTCCAGGCAGGATACCCGCTCGGCAACCTGATTGCCTCCGTTGTGTATGGCCTGCATTCTGGCCGGCCGTCACCGGGAACTGGCGCATCCTGATCTTTGCCATCGCGCCGATGGCCGCGTTCAACTCCTTCAGCCACGGCACGCCGGATCTCTACCCACCTTCCTGAAGCTCCCGCACGGCTTCGGTACGGAAAGGGATCATCATCAGGCCCAGATCCGAGCTGGAATCCCCCGGCCGTTTCTCTGGCCGGTCGCAGCTAACGGGTGGAGAATTACTGGGGATTGTTAGCTAAGGAGTCCGTTATGCATTTGTCGCCCCGCGAGCAGGAAAAACTCATGATCGTCGTTGCCGCTGACCTGGCCCGGCGACGGCAGCATCGCGGTCTGAAACTCAACCACCCCGAATCCATTGCCATCATCACCTATGAGCTCATAGAGGGTGCCCGGGACGGACGCCGGGTGGCCGACCTGATGAGCCACGGATCCACCATCCTGACCCGGGACGATGTGATGGAAGGCGTGGCGGACATGATCCACGACGTCCAGGTTGAAGCAACTTTTCCGGACGGGACGAAACTCGTCACCGTCCACAATCCCATTCGCTAGCAGGAGGACATCCCATGATACCAGGCGAATACATCCTCCGCCCGGAGCCCATCAGCTGCAACGCCGGCCGGATTCAGCGTCCGCTGCCCGTGGTGAACCGCGGCGACCGCCCCGTTCAGGTCGGATCCCACTACCACTTTGCCGAGGTCAATAGCGCCCTCGAATTCGACCGGGAAGCGGCCTACGGCTTCCGGCTGGACATCCCCGCCGGCACCGCCGTACGCTTCGAGCCCGGCGATGCCAAAACCGTCAACCTCGTGGCCCTCTCCGGAACCCGCGAAGTCTATGGTCTACGGGATCAGGTCAACGGTCCGCTTGAGCCCTCCCGCGGTCTCGTCTCGCTGGAGGACGACACCAAATGAGCTTCGAACTGAGCCGCAAACAATATTCGGACCTCTACGGTCCCACCGTAGGAGATGCCGTAAGGCTCGCGGACACCGGGCTGTTCCTGGAGATCGAGAAGGACCTGACGAATTACGGTGAGGAAGTGCTCTTCGGCGGCGGGAAAGTGATCCGCGACGGCATGGGCCAGAATGGCCGGCTGACCCGCGACGCGGACATCCCCGATACCGTGATCACCAACGTGATCGTGCTCGACTACACCGGAATCTACAAGGCCGACGTCGCCCTCAGGGATGGACACATCTTCAAGATCGGCAAAGCCGGCAATCCGCAGATCTCCTCCGGAGTGGACATCGTGATCGGCGCCGCGACGGACATCATCGCGGGAAGAGGGAAAATCCTCACCGCCGGCGGCATCGACTCGCACGTGCACTTCGTCAGCCCGGATCAGATCCCGGTGGCGCTGGCGTCCGGCATCACCACGCTGATCGGCGGCGGCACCGGCCCCAGCGAGGGGAGCAAAGCCACCACCGTCACCCCCGGGCCCTGGCACATCGGCCGGATGCTGCAGGCGGTGGACAACCTGCCGATCAACATCGGTTTGCTCGGCAAGGGCCATGCCAGCGCCGTCGAACCGTTGGCCGAACAGATCCGGGCCGGCGCCATCGGATTGAAGGTCCACGAGGACTGGGGCGCCACCACGTCCTGCATCGATATGTCCTTGCGCGTGGCGGACGAGTATGACGTCCAGGTGGCCATCCACACGGACACCCTCAATGAGTGCGGCTTCGTCGAGGACACCATCCGTGCCATCGCGGGGCGCGTCATCCACACCTTCCACACCGAGGGTGCCGGCGGCGGCCATGCCCCGGACATCATTAGGATCGCGGCGCTGCCCAATGTGCTGCCCGCATCCACCAGCCCGACGCTGCCGTACACGGTCAATACCGTCGATGAGCATCTTGACATGCTGATGGTCTGCCATCACCTCAGCCCCGACATTCCCGAAGACGTGGCCTTCGCGGAATCGCGGATCCGCAAGGAGACCATCGCCGCCGAGGATGTCCTGCATGACATGGGCATTTTTTCCATCACCAGTTCGGATTCCCAGGCCATGGGACGAGTCGGCGAGGTGGTGCTGCGGACCTGGCAGGTGGCGGACGCCATGAAGCGCCAGCGCGGAAAGCTCGACGGCGACACCGGGGTCGGCGATAATTTCCGGCTGCGGCGCTACGTGGCCAAGTACACGATCAATCCCGCCATTGCCCATGGCATCGCCGATTCGGTGGGCAGCATCGAGGAGGGCAAGTTTGCCGATCTGGTGCTCTGGGACCCGATGTTTTTCGGGGTCAAGCCGGAACTGGTGCTCAAGGGCGGTCAGGCCGTCATGAGCGTCATGGGTGATCCCAATGCGTCCATCCCTACCCCGCAGCCGCGCACGCTACGCGGTAATTTCGGGGCGATGGGCAGTGCCGTGCATTCTTCATCCATTACCTTCCTTTCCAAGGCCGCCATCGAGGCCGGTATGCCGGAACAGCTCGGTCTCAAGCGGCTGATCCGCCCCGTCGGCGGCATCCGCAACCTCACGAAGTCCGACATGCAGCTCAACGGCGAAACGCCCGATATCCAAGTGGACCCGGAAACCTACGAGGTGAGGGTCGACGGCGTTAAGGTGACGGCAGAGCCGTCCAGCATTCTGCCCATGGCGCAGCGCTACTTCCTGTTCTAGACATCACTACTTTCCACCACTATTTCCAACCAGCACTCTTTGGAAGCGGTAGCCATGATCATCGATCACGTCATAGCCAACAGATATGACCTTCCCCCGGACGAGCTGACGCGACTGCACGAGGAAAAAGTCGTGCTGCCCAGCGCCGAACTGGTCAAGCGCATCCAACGCGTGTGCACGGACCACGGACGTGAACTGGGCATCAGGCTCGCTGGCGCCGCCGGTCCCGCCAGCGATCTGCGCGACGGGGACATCCTCTTCCGTGACGAGAAGACGGTCATTGTCATTGCGGTCGAGGCCTCGGATGTTCTGGTGATCGAGCCCCGGAGCATCCGGGAAATGGGGACCGTGGCCCACAATCTGGGCAACCGGCATCTGCAGGCGCAGTTCTTCGGCCCGGACAGTTCCTACCGGGCAGAGGTGATGGTGGTGCAGTACGACCGCCCCATTGAAGACTTCCTGATCCATGTCCTGGTGCCGTACTCCCGCCAGGACCGCGTCATGCCGGTGCCGTTCCGGCATGCCGAGCACACCCACTGAGCGGCACGGACATGACTGACGCACCGTTGTATCTACTGCCGTTGCAGCAGCTTACGGATTCCGCGCTTCCGACCGGCGCCTTCAGCCATTCCTTCGGACTGGAAACGTATCTGGAACGGGGGCTCGTGCATGACGAGCCCGGCTTGGCGGACTGGCTGGGGCAGTTTATCCGTATCCAGCTGACCCACAGCGACGGTTACGCCATTCGACTGGCCGTCGAGGGGTCGAGCAGGCAGGAACTGTACCGGCTGGACCGCATGGTCACCGCCCAGGCGCTGCCGCGCGAGATCCGTGAGGCCGGCATCAAGATGGGCGCACGCATGCTGGCCATTGCATCGCAGGTGGCGCCGTGCGCGGAGCTGGACGCGTACGCGGCCGAAATTGCCGCCGGCCGCTGCGCTGGGCATCCGGCGCTGGCCTTCGCGGTGGCGGGCAAAAAGCTGCAGGTGCCGCTGGCACAGCTTTTGTCCGGTTATCTCTTTTCCACGATTACCTCGCTGACACTCAACGCGGTCCGGGGTATTCCCATCGGCCAAAACGCCGGCCAGCGGGTGCTGATCGGCGCGCAGCAGGAGGTGAGGGCCGCAGTGCAACACATTATGCGGCTGGAGCCGGACGATTTCGGCGCGGCGGCCCCCGCGCTGGAGATTGCCCAGATGCGGCATGAACGGCAACGCGCCCGCATGTTTATGTCCTGATTATTGTCATCCCGGCTTTGTCCGGCAGGGGCCACAAGCTATTTTGTCCCGGCAGGGTCTACAACAAGGAGAACCAATGGAACTGATCAAAATCGGCATCGGCGGCCCCGTCGGTGCGGGGAAAACCCAGCTGGTGGAACGCCTCACCCGCCACCTGAGCGGCGAAATTTCGATGGCCGCCATTACCAACGACATCTACACCATCGAGGACGCGAAAATTCTGGCGGCGAACGGCGTTCTGCCGCTGAACAGGATCATCGGCATCGAAACGGGAGGCTGCCCGCACACCGCCATCCGGGAAGACACCTCGATGAACTCCGCCGCCGTGGACGAGCTCGTCCGGCGGCACCCGGAGCTGCAGATCCTGTTCATCGAAAGCGGCGGCGATAACCTTTCGGCAACCTTCAGCCCTGAACTGGTGGACTTTTCGATTTACATTATCGATGTGGCCCAAGGCGAAAAGATTCCGCGCAAGGCTGGCCAGGGCATGATCAAAGCCGATCTTTTTCTCATCAACAAGATGGATCTGGCCCCGTACGTGGGCGCGGATCTTGCCGTCATGGAAGCGGATACGCGCCAGTTCCGCGGCAACAAGCCGTTCTGTTTCACCAATCTTAAGACGGATGAGGGGCTGGGCTATGTCATCGATTGGATCCGGCACGACGTGCTGATGGTTGACCTCTCGCAGTGACGGCCGAGCACATGGTGTCGGTCGCCGGCACGTCCGTGACCGGCGCCGCTACGCTACTGGCCGGCGAACTGTCCATGACGGTGGGCGTCCGAGGCGGGACGTGCATCGCTACCCGGCAGTACCACCGGGGCGCGCTGCGGATTCTGCGCCCGCACTACCTGGATGAATCGGGCCAGGTCTGCTATCTGATGGTGAATCCTGGCGGGGGGTATCTGGGCGGGGATGTCTACGAGATTGATATCATCGTCGATGCCGAGGCCCGACTGCTGCTGACCACCCAGTCCGCGACCAAGGTCTACCGTACCCCCGGCAGCCGGGCGGAGCAGCGGATGTGGATCCGGCTGGGACCAGGCGCCAGCCTGGAGTTTCTCCCGGACCAGCTCATTGCGTACCGGGAGGCCAGCTACCGGCAGGGCACGGTGATTGACATGGCCTCCGACGCGTCACTGGTGATGGCCGAGGTCGTCACACCCGGCTGGTCACCGGACGGTGCGCTGTTCCGCTACGACGAAATCCGGCTGCGCAACGAGATCCGGGTGAACGGAAACCTCGTGGTCCTGGATAACCTGCTGATCCGGCCCGGCACCGGATCACGAGTGGACGGAATGGCATTCCTGGAGGACTATACCCACCTGGGCTCGCTGCTGGTTGTGGACCGTCGCGTCGATTCCACCCTGCTTGACGAACTCCATACGCTGCTCTCGCCGCTGAACACCGGCGGTCAGCTGGGACTGTCCTTGCTGGAGGGGCCGGGTTTCCTGCTGCGGGCACTCTCCCATGCCACGGAACCTCTGAACGCACTGCTGGGC